>ERZ1026882.28-NODE-28-length-150252-cov-12.318661_pt1 | contig 150252 bp, 226 predicted proteins | sample MGYA00380171_ERZ1026882 | MGnify/ENA primary metagenome ERZ1026882 (study PRJEB33269, sample SAMEA4719807) | human gut metagenome | biome: human-associated habitat; feature: organic feature; material: feces | place: Cameroon | collected 2013-10 ...
CTATGTTCTTTACCGCACCCATTTTACATCACCATAAAATCGAACATTAATTGTTTAAAAGAATATATAATAATATATACAGCCACTCTCATTCCATTGAGAATTTGCATTTCCTCTGCAATACCAAATTAAAGAATTATTTTGTCTTTTTACATAAATCATAGGGTCGCCTTGCTATGTATAACCAAATACCGTTGAAAGATAATAAGAAGTTAATCTTGGAATATAACAGCCGTAATTATAATATTCAGTCCGACCCCATGTGTAAAAATATGACCATGTATCCATAGTTGAGTAGTAATAACCTATTAACTAAAAATAAACACTGTTATTATCGAACATTAATTGTTGCTTTTCAAAAAGCAACCCAATAATAAGTGGTTCCAGTGTAATTGAATTGATACTTAGAATTGTTTCTATCATCTATATCTTCAATAGGGGTTTCCAAGCCAGAGGCTTTTCGTTCTCCTTTTGCATACCAGTAAAAAGTGTTTCCTACTATCTTTCCTTGATTGTAATTTCTAAATGCATAACGTGTGCTTCCTGATTGACCGTTATTGAGATTTACTCCGCCAAAATCAATATAGGCATAGTTATTTGTAATATGGTCAAAAGTAAAAAAACATTTAGTAGCTTCTTTATTTGCATCAAAATCAAAAGAAGGAGGAGAATCTTTTAAATAAAAACCATTCGCGAAAAAAGAAGGAATGCAAAACTGAATTTCATTTCCATGTCCTATATTAGCTACTTCTTCGTATATATATAAAAATTTTGGTTTAAAATTGAACGTTAAACGCACAACAACATTGTAACTTGAAAAGATAATTATATCTTTTTGAATTAGAGTGCTGTTGACAACTCTATTAATTAACCCCAATTTTTATTAATACCATTAACAAACAGCACTCTTTCATTCAGATAAAAGTTTAATTTTATTTGGCAAATTTGAGTACATAATTGTTGCATTTGCAACAATTTGAATATATTTTTTTATAATAAAGGAGATATTTATTATGGCTATTTTCACTCGTATTGCTTCCGATGGTAAGCCCATCGAAATGACCGACCGTACCTATCCCGATGGCAAGACCAAGCTCTCCATCATTAAGCCCACTATGGCTCGTGATATTTCCCGTGCTGGTAAGACCGTTAAGGTTCAGCCTTGCTGGGAAGTTGAGTATGATGAGAACGGTTATGCTGTAAAGTGTACCAATGTTGGCGGTAATGTTAAGGCTCCCGCTCGCAATCTTGCTTTCCGTAATGAAGCCGTTAAAGAGGGCTGGAAGGATTGCGTTGCTTCTTCCGATGACGGTGCTGAGTTCACTCTCTACGATGGCAAGCAGAATTACGTTGCCAAGGTTAACATTGTTACTGGTGAGCAGACTCTTAACGTTGGCGACTCCAATGACAAGGAGCTTGTTGCTCTTATGCAGTCTTATGTTAATGCTTTTCTTGCTGTTCTTGGCAAGTAATTGATTTAGAGCATTTCAAAGATTAGTAAAAGGGAGACTCTTAATTGAGTCTCCCTCTGTTTAAGGGGTAATAAAAGCATATTAGATTAATATGTTTTTATAAGTTCTTAAATTTTAATTGTTAATAGATTATTAACAGTTTGTTCATTATTGTTGTCAGAAACGGGTTCTTTGTTGACAACGACAAAATCCATTGATTTTTTGTTGCGATTAAAGGGACGTTTAATGTCATATTCGTCACAAAATCTTTTCATGGTTGAGCGATTAACATGGAACAAACGAGCTACTTCAGCATAAGTATTATCTTGCTCAATAAGAGTCTTGATAACATCTTGGTGCGGAATGAGTTTGTTATTACTATTTTTACTGCCTTTGGGTCTTCCAAGGACTACACCTTGTTCTCTGCGAAGGGCAAGTCCTTGCTTTGTTCTTTCGCTTACCATTTTTCGTTCGATTTCGGCTGAAAGTCCAAAAGCAAAAGCAAGTACCTTTGATTGAATATCATCACCAAGGGTAAAGTTGTCTTTAATAGAGCGAACTGCAACTCCTTTTTCCATACAAAGAGACAGGATATTGAGAACCATGTAAAGAGACCTGCCGAGACGACTTAGCTCGGAACAGATAATCATATCGTCTTTCTGGACTTTTTTAAGCAAAAGTCCAAGCTTGCGTTTATCAGGCGCTTTTCCGCCAGATACGGTTTCTTCAATCCAACCGTCAATCTTAATGCCTTCATGTTGACAGAATTGAAGAATTTCAAAACGCTGATTTTCGACAGTCTGCTTGTCGGTGGAAACTCTGATGTAACCATAATTCATAAGTTAGTGTCCTTTCAAAAGAAAAAATAATGGGGTAGCTAACTACTATTATAGTGCAAACTCTACAAAATTTCAAGGAGTTTAGCGTAAAGATTTAAATTTATTCAATAAATGAAAAGGAGATAAGTATAATTATGTATATTATTTCTGCAACTGCTAACGGTAGTGGTGGCTATCCCCCTCTTCAGGAGTGGCATTCTCAGACTTGCCCCACAGGTTATTATTTCTATCCAAATGAATATTTTGGTGTTTTTTATCCTCAAGGAAAGCGCGTTGCTGGTTTTGTAAAATATGAGGCTGACGAGGATACTAAGACTGTTACTTCCGTCACTTGGAACGATGAGGCTTATGACGCTTACGTTGCAACGCTTCCTGACCCTGTTCTTGCCGCTCGTGAGAACAAGATTGCTGAAATGAGTAAGGCTTGCAATCAGACTATTGAAGCTGGAGTTGATTGTGAGATTGGTGGCTCTGTTAAACATTATAGCTTAACATCTAACGACCAAGCTAATATTAGTAATATGTTTAATGCTATTCTTCTTGGTGCTGATGGTTATCCTTATCACGCCGATGGTGAACAGTGCTCTGAAATGCCAAGGGCTGATATTATTAAGCTTTACACCACTGCTCAGGCTTTCATTACTTCTCAAGTGACTTACAACAATATGCTTAAGGGTATGATTAATGAAATTCCTACTGAGGATGAAGTTAATAATATTCATTATGGTGATGAGCTTAATGAGACTTGGAAAGCAAGGTATGACTCTGAGATGGGTAAAGCTGAGGCTCAGATGCAAAAGATTCTTACTAATCTTCAGAAACAGAACGCTGCTGATTCTACGGGGACTGAGGCTTAATTATGAATAACAAGTTGAGTAATTGGGTTCTATCCCTTTTGCTCTGGACTTGGGGTGGAACATTTTATTTCTTTTGTGAAGTTGTGTATAAAACATTAACTCGCCATCCTGAAAGAATAAGCTGGACGATGCTTGTTCTTGCTTTGATTCTTTGTATTCCTTTAGAGAGATGTGGTGCTGAGTTGGTTTGGGAAATGCCTATATGGTTATAGTCTATTTGTTGTACTTTGGTTATTACTGCTACCGAATTTGTGGCTGGATTAATTTTAAATGTATGGCTTGGACTTGGAATATGGGACTATAGTGACCTCCCTTTTAATTTAATGGGGTAGATTTGTTTAGAATTTTCTGCTATTTGGCTTATCTTATCTGTTTTTGGTATTATTATCTTTGACTGGATAAGATATGTTATTCAAGGTGGGGAAAAGCCTCATTATCATATTGGGATTAATAAATATTGTCAAGTGTGCAAAACTCGTTTGGCTAAAATGAAAAGCGAGGGTTGATTATTTGTAGAAAAATGTTAAAGGAAAGGTGTATTTTCTGTCTGATGGAGAATACATCAAAATCGGGTTTACAACAAAAACAGTTGAAAAACGCATTAAACAATTATCCACGGGGTCTGCAAAGAAAATATTTTGTTTGGGATATTTTCAAGGAACAATGGAAGATGAATCTAAACTCCATAGGAGATTTGGCAAGTTACGCTTGAGAAGTGGAGGAGAATGGTTTGCCTCAGAATAGGAGTTAATAGATTATATTAATTAGGTTAATGAAGAAATAAATGTTTTTGTTGAAAAAGATGAAAACAGGGTAATGAAATATAAAACATTGCCACTCTGAATAAAGGGAGGGCATTTCATGGATTATATGAGAAAAAGAGTTGCGGCTTTGCTTTCTGTAAAAAGCATTGTCACAATTCTAACTACAATTGTTTTTTGTTATTTGGCGATTGTTTAGATTATTTCTGGTGAACAGTTTATCGCCATATTTACCACTATTGTTGCTTTCTACTTTGGTACTCAGACTCAAAAGATTTCTGATGCTGTAGAAAGAAATAACGGAGGGGAGGAGTGATTCCATTGGCTACATTAGATAAAAAGACCGAAGATAATATTACTGAAATTACGGTTAAGGTAAAAACGCCTACAATGAAAAAATGGGGTTATGCAAGTTGGACAGTAACTATTGTTGTGACTCTTGTTACAATTTATTGCTGTGTAATGGGTCTTGGTGATACTTCAACTCTTGGTACTCTTTGCGCTTTATGTTGGGGCGAAACTGGCGTTTATACAGGTTGCTATGCTTATAAGTCTAAAGCGGAAAATAAACTTAAGATTACACAAGGTTTCATTGCTGAAACTGCCGATAAATATGGCATCGAGGCCATCACCCCCATTATTCAAACAATTTTGGGAGACTGACGCTTTCTCTATGTTATAAGAGAGAGTGAGATAAGAACGTTCGTATCTTGTTAGCGGCCTTGAAGCCTATCTCCTGCTTCGAGGTCGTTATAGAGGATATGAAATGGATTCCTCAAAAATAAAAAAGATAAAGGTTAAAAGGGCAAACTAATGCTGGTTTATAAAATCATAGGAAATTTTAATCAAGATGAGCGTCTTGTAAAAATATTTGACAAATTAAAAGAATATTTTTATTTTGTTTATGCCGATGGGGTGCTTCATATTGCTGTAGCCAATTATGTAAATAGAGAGCAGGCTTTAGAAGTGTTAAAGAAAACTTTAAAGCCCGCTAAAGATTATTTTACTATTGAAATTACAGAAGATAATCTGGGAAAAGAAACTCCCTTTTATTAGGATTGGTGTAAAGAAAATCTTGTTCGTATTGATAGACAACGCTATGAAATTGAGAATCAAAAAAAATTAAAGATGGCTATGAAAGCTATTGATATTTTTGAAGAAAAGATGCAAGAATCTTTGAAAGAAAATGATAGAAAGGAGGAATGATTTTTTCGAATGGACGAAAAGAAAAAAAGGGGTCGCCCCAAGAAAAAAGAACCAGAAGTTAGTTCTGTTGAAAATGAGCAATCTAAAACTATAAATATGTCTTCTGAACAAGTTAGAGAAGAAAAAATTACTTTATCTCAAGTTCAGGAAAGATGGCAAAGAGTTTTTAGTGCCTACGCAAATTCTGATTTTAAGACGATTGCTGCAAATTGGAATGGCGCTTGGAGCCAACTCAATAATCCATTTTTGCAAAATGCGAGGATTAAGCAAATCAATTCTCCTGCTAAAAAATTAGACCAAGAAGCTGTTCAAGATGCTTTATCTAATCCTGAAAATAGTGAAAAGCCACTTATGCAACTTAGTATGTGGCTCTATTATACAAATTATGTATACAACCTATTAATTAAATTGAACCGTGATACAGCAAAGTATAATTGGTATTATCTCCCTTAGTATGTTAAAGAAGCTGATTTAAAGAAAGATGATTTTAAAAAAGAAGCTGAAATGGTTGATAAGGCTATTAAGTCTTTTGAGCCTAATTTAACATGGAAAACTGTTACTACTCAAGTAAGTCTTGAAGGTAAAAGTAGCTATCTTACAAGATTGAGCTATGACAAAGATTCTGTTGATTTTTGGAGTTTGCAGAAATTAAATACAGACATGATTAAAATGACTGGATTTGGTAGTAGATAGAAGTTTATTGCAAGCTTTAATATGATGATTTTTTTACAACCTGCGTATAGTGTTGACCAATATCCTTAGTTTATTAGAGATACTTGGACAGAAATGCTTGAAGGTGGAATTATCATTGAGGATAAAAAAGGCAACAAGAAAGTAAATCCAAGAGCTAAATTGCCTCGTGGTGGTATTCTTGAGAGTAAGGGAGATACTTATTTTTATTGGGTGCAACTTCCTCAAGATTTGTGTTACACTTTCTATAGCGATGGTGCTCATCCTAATATGTTACCTGATGCTATCGGTTTGTTTAATGACTTAAATGAACTCGATGATTATCGTTGGTTACAGGCGAACTTGTTAAGTAAGGGCGTTACGAGTATTCTTACTGCTGAGGTGCCCCTCGTTAAAGACCCTTCGGCGCGGAAGGATTCTACAGCGATTAGTGCAGATACAGTAATGGGCTTTAGTGACTTATTTAATTCCAGCGTATCTTCTAATATTATGAGCTTTTTTGCTCCCTTTAAGGAGTTTGAATTACATACGCTTGAAAATCAACCTGAGAATATGGACATTATTTATGACCGTACTCGTGATTTGATTGCAACATCTGGCAATTCTGCTCTTATGAGTATTACTGATAAGCCCAGTATTGCATCTGTTAAGGCGGCTCAATATATTCAAGAGTCTCGTATTGATTATATGGTTCGTCAATATGAAAGTTATATGAATTATATAATTAATAATACTCTTGGTTTAAAATATGAATGGAGAATCTATCTTTGGGGTGGTATTTTCACTCATAATGAGGAAACTAAACAACTTAAAGAATTGGTATTCTCTGGTGTTGAAGGGATGTTCCCGAAACTGCTTTCTGCTATGGGAATGAGTGTCCTTGATTATTCTACTTCAACTTCTTGGATGAAAGAGCTTAACATTAAAGTTGAAAAAGTTCTTGCTCAGGAAAATGTTGAAGAGTCGAATAGGCTCGCGTTAAAGACCGCAACAAACAAAATTTCTGCTAAAACTACAACTGCAACTTCTGAAGAAAAAGTAACTTCTAAAGATAATGTTGGCAGACCTAAACTTGATGAAGATGAAATCACAAACGATTCTACTGCTACTTCTGCGGACAATGGGACTAATGTTTCTGACATCAAGGAATTTAGCGTAGCTAAATGTGCTATTTGTGGCAAAGAGCTGGATTATGGTGAAGAAGGTATTTGTGATGAATGTTTGGAAGAAAAATATGATGAGCGTATTCGTGAAATAATGGGTATAACGGGTGAACAAGATAAAGAGGTAAAGAATGAAACGAATTGAAAAAATGGTGGTGGAAAATAAAGATGTGTGCATTCACGACTTAAATTGTGAAAATAATACTCTTAGAATTCTACCTAAAAGGGTTATGACTGTTCCTCCGACATTAATTTGCGTATGTAAACTTTGCAATCAAGGTTTTAAGTTTGTGCAAAATAGTGACGGTTCATATAGTGAAGAGTAAGTAAAAATGTAGGAAAGGAGTTAAGTATGGTTAAAAATAATTTTACCCCAGAAGTAAAAAAACTGTGCAATGACTTATTAACCGCATTTTTTCAGATGAATCAAGACTGCGACAATATTGCGTATGCTTTGGATAGCTATCTCGAATGCCCTAAAGCTTCGAGTGTTTATCATCTAAAGTTTGCTCATATTTGGCCTTCAGATACTTTCGCTGACCATTGGAGCGAAATTCTTGTAAATGAAGGCATCGTTCCTCACAGGGGTTCTCAAGCTGGAAACGATGAGGAATATACAAATATAGTAGATGCTTTTGAGGATAATTATCACAATGTTACAACCCTAAAAGATTCTGTTCTTAATGCTATTGAGATTTTAGATTATGAAAAAGGTTGTAAGGTTTTGGTGCTGGAACTTGAAGAGTTTGCTCGTATTATGAGCAGACTTGTCCATCAAAGTGATATTTGGCGCGGAAAAGCAAAAAATTATCTAAATGATGGCAAGGTCTATAAATTCGACATTGATTTTGAAGATTTCACTGTGATTTAATAGTTGGGACGATTATTAAGGGAAGGAGGAGATTAGCTTGGATTTACTTCAATTGAAGGATTTACTTTCCAACTCTGGTTGGGGTTTAATCATACTTCTCACTTTAATTCAAATCGCTCCCATTAAAATCAATCCTTGGAATTCTGTGCTTAAGTTTTTAGGCAGATTGATGAATGCTGAATTAAATGAGAAAATGGATGGTTTTAAAAGGGACTTGAGTAGCGTAAAGGAAGGTATTGGCGGCATGAAAAGAGATGTTGCTTCGTTGCAGAGTGACGTTACTTCGGTTAAAACAGACGTTAATACTATGAAAAACGATATAAATGGCATAGGCGGAAAAGTAGATAGATTAAGAAATATCGTTGATGAAAATGAAGCCAAACAAGCCAGAGTCAGAATTTTGCGTTTTAGTGATGAACTTTTAAATAATATTCCTCATGGCGAAGAACATTATGTTGAAATTTTAAGATGCTGTGATAACTATGAAGAATATTGTTCCGCTCATCCAAATTTTAAAAATAGTGTGGCAGTAAATAGTATTAACGAAATAAAAAAGTCTTATGAAGAACATAGACAAAAACAATTAAACAAATTAAAAGAAAATTAAATATGTTTTATATAAATATAAGCAAACCTTACTCCAAAATTATTCCTGAGATGGATGTTTATTACGGAAGGCAAATGAACGTAATGAAATGTGAGTTTTATTTTTGAGGAAAGGAGGGAAAAGTTATTGAACGAAAGTAAAAAGAAATTAACTTTTGAACTTTCTCCTGAACAACTCCGCATTAAAACGCTTTTAAATAAGGAGTTTTTAGCAGTTGATATAATGGCTATTTCAAATGTTTATCCAAATCGCAATAAGAGTTATTTTACAGAAGACTCTATGAGGAGTGCTATTCCTACGTTCTATGAGAAGCCTATTCTTGGTTCTTTTAGTGCTTTTAAGGACGACTTTGGTGGGCATGATAATCGGCTCGTGTCGGACGAATATGGCGTTCATGAAGACCATGTTGGTGGAAGATATGAAGTTCCTCTCGGTCTTGTGCGTTCTAAAGACCGTGTTGAATTGATTGAAAAAGATGGACTTAAATGGATTTCTCTCTCTGCTGCGCTTTGGGTTAATTATTCTTATCGTCAGGTCAAAAAGCTTCTGAAATCAAAAGGTAAAAAAGTATCTGTTGAGGTAGAAGTTACTAAGTCTCATATTGATAATGATGGTATTGAAGTTATTGATGAATTTAGCCTAATGGGTATTACCATTCTTGGCTCTGATTATACAGAGGCTATTCCTAATGCAAATATTTCTATTCCTGAACTTGAGGGAACTGAATCTTATCAGATGCGCAAGAAGAGCTTAACTTTTGCTTATCAAGAACTCGATAAGTCTCTTGGTATTACTCCTGAATCAAATGATAATTCAAATATAAATAAATCAAATTTCTCCGATTCTCCTATTAATAATGAAGATACGGAAGAAATTAAAATGGATAATGACGAGAGAGGAGGAGAAACAGTTCCAATGTATACGCTTGAAGAAAAAAGACAGATGCTACAGGCTGCTTTGGCTAACGAAGACCGTTGTGTTTGGGTTGTAGATGTAAGTGATACTGATGTTTACTATATGGTTGACGGTGAAGCCACTTTCTCCGCACCTTATTCTATTGAGGTTGACGAAGAAGGTAATGCTGTTGTTTCTGTCGATGAAAGCGCAAAACAGCCTGTTGTTCGTTCTTGGAGAAAGTATGATGAGAACGAAGCCGAGGCAGAAAAAGAAAACTTTGAGAAAAAGACCGACGAGCCTGAAAAGGAAGAAGAGTCTTGTGAAAATAAAGAAGTTGAAGCCGAAGATAAGAAGGAAGAAGAGTCTACCGACGAAAAGAAAGAAGACGAATCTGCTGAGGAAAAGAAATGCGAATCTTGCGAGCCTGAAGAGGAATGTAAAATGTCTGAGGATGAGTGCAAGATGAGTGAAGATGGCTGTGAGTGCGAATCTAAGGAAGAGTGTGCTGAAAATTCCGATGGGGAAAATAAAGAGTGTGAGTCTGCTTCTGAGGACGAGTGCAAGATGTCTGAAAATGATGAGTGTAAGATGTCTGAGGATGAATGCAAGATGAGCGAAGACGATAAAGATGATAAGGATGATGATTCCGATGAAGATAAGAAAGAGGAAGAGTCTGCCGAATCTGCTGGCGCTATTGAAAAGTGTTCCGAGGAAATTCCTAATGAGCCTGTAAAAGAACAGGTTGTTTTTACCGTTGGAGATAAGACTTATACCGAAGATGAATTCAAGGCTGAGTTCATTAAGATGAGTGAGATTATTGCTGATTATGAGGCTAAGTTTGCTGCCGCTAAGAATGCAGAAATCTACTCTTTTGTTTGTTCTGTTATCGACAGTGAGGAAGACCTTACTGCTGAAAATAAAGATATTATTAAAAATGCTATGAAAGAGAATTGCGATAAGAGCTCCTATAGTGCAAATGAGACTGCTCAGGAAGCCGCTGAACATCTTATTGCTGATGCTCTTTATCAGCAAAAAAAGATGGCTAAAAGCTCTAAAGTCGATAAAGACTTTAGCGTAAGCATCATCAAAGAGACTTCTACTGTTGTGGCTAATACTGCTAAGAATAGTATGGAGGATTTGAAGAATGCTATTGCAAATCTCAATAAAATTTAACTATAATAGGAGGAAATAATATTATGAAATTCATCGAGAAAATCCTGATGGCTTCCGAAGATGTTCAGAGCTATCTCGTGACTGGTCGTTGCGAAAACGAGCTTGCCGATGGTTCTATCGTTACTATTGGCGACCTCTGCGACCATGCTGTTTATAAGAATGTTAAGGATATGAATGCACGTCAGCTTACCGCTGGCTATACCAAGGGCAAGCGCTATGGTATCGTTGACTATGTTGGCGTTTCTCAGGGTACTATTGTTGGCGTAGTTTATCGTATTGGTAGTAGTGCGACTTGTTGCTAAATATAAATTCACAAAATTAGCGTAATCTTTTTTAAAGATTATAACTGTTAATTTGAAGAGTTAAATGATAGAGTAACGTCTTGAAGAACTCTCCCTAAACTCTGAGTAGCATATTGTTTTTGTTACAAGCTCGGTAAAGTCGATAGAAATTTTCTAAGTTTTATAATAAGAAAATGATATATCGGGGGTCTATAAAATGTATATGGTGAGAATGTATTGAGAAATACTGACGAACTTGCGAATGTACGAGTCTAAAAATACGAGCAAAGAAATTTGTTAAGTGATTGGAGAAAAGTAAAAATTGCTGCTATGAAATTCTCTATTGCGTCGAATCGAAAGAGGCGGGACGCTTTTAAATCACAGGCTCATAGTAAGCACCTAAGTACATATATGTAAAGATAAAATTAACGGAACAAGGAAAGGTATGAACGGTTTACGTTGTAGACGAAGAATAATAAGCTACTTAATTCATACTGAAAAGTAGAGGTCGGAATGAAGATATTTCTTGTAATGAGAAATGGAGTAATGGCCTCAAGTCATAAACATATTTTATTTTTATTTGGGCTGTAATTAAAAGAGAAAGGAGGAAATATGATTTTACAAGAGTATTTAGAAATACGTCCGAATGGTAAATCTTGTTCTTATTATAAGAATTTGGGCTATAATGTAAAAAGGTTATAGCCGATTCTAATTAAAAACGAGGATGTGAAAAGAGATTCCAGTGCATCGGAATTAATTAAATGTGATAAATGTGGACAGGAATTAGTTAGAAAACATGGAGCAATAATGGATACGAGAGAATGTTTTGGTATGGATTTATGTCCTGAATGCGCAGAAAAAGCCAGACAAGAAAAAGTAAAAAAGACTAATCTTGAAAAATATGGTGTGGAATTTCCTATGCAATCCAAAGAAATTAAAGAAAAAGCTAAAAATACTTGTAGAGAACATTATGGTTGTGATTATAGTTTTTAGAATAAAGAATTTAACGAAGTTGCTCGAACTGCATTTTCTGAAAAATATCAAGCCAAAGGTGTATTATCTGTTCCAGAATTTAGAGAGCAAATAAACAAAACAAATATTGAGCTTTATGGTGTAGAGAATCCATTTGCCAATGAAGATATAAAAACTAAGATAAGAAATACTTGCTTAGAAAAATATGGATGTGAATATGTTTCATAGGTTGCGGAAGTTCAAGAAAAAACTAAACAAACAATGCTTGAAAGATATGGAGTAGAGCATCCTTTGCAGTCTTCTGAAATAAAAGAAAAAATGGAGCAAACTTGTTTAGAGCGCTATGACACCCGCTATCCTATGCAAAATGAAGAAATAGCTAATAAAGCTCGAAAAACTTTAACTGAAAACAATAATGTTCCGACTTCCACACAGCAATTAAAAATTTTTGAATTAATTAAAGAAATGTTTCCAAATAGTCTTGTAGAATTAAATTATCCTCTTTCTTCTTTGAGCTTAGACGTTGTATTATTTTTATCTGATGATTTAAAAATAGATATTGAATATGATGGGAGTTACTGGCATACAGATGCTTAGAAAGATAGACGTAGAGATGAAGTTGTAAAGAAATTAGGATTTAAAATTCTGCGTATAAAATCGGGTAAAAAAATTCCTACTAAGGAACAATTAAAACAAGAAATAAATTATATTTCTCAAAATGATAAAATGTTTGCCCAAATAATTTTGTCTGATTGGGAAAGTTAAAAAAATAATAAAATATGTTTATGAGGGAACGCCGTGTACGGTGAAAGTCGTATGCACGGTGTGGGTCGGGGGAAAATCTGGCGATAACGTCAAAGGATTACCTATCGACATAGATTTGCGGTCTTCCCGTTCCTGTCAATGAGAATACTCGTGTTCGTATTCCACAGGTAAATGATACTTTCTATCTTGCAGACGATAACTTCTCTGTCGCTCCCGTTGCCGGTACTGTTTACACTGGTTCCGCTGATGGTTCTTATGTCGCTGGTACTGAGGGTGATGGTTTTACCTTTAAGGTTGAGTATGTGACCGATAAGATTATGGGTCAGGTCAACGCTGGTAAGAAAGCTTACTGCACCGTTCTGTCCGTCTAATCCTCGCGGATAGATGAGATGGTTTTGAATATATACTTAAAAAGATTAGATTAAGGAGGATTATGTTGTTATGAAACACATTTTTAGCTACAATAAGTTCAACGATGAAGCTCTTGACGGCATTGTTGAATCTGGTTATGCTCTGACTCAGGCTTTCCTTGAGGGTAAGGGCAATACTCATGAGTATTCCGAAGCTAACAAGCAGTTCAATGAATCTCTCATGAAGTTCTGTGCTGAGGGTAATGTTATGAATTACAATGGTCTTGAGGATATTAAGAATCCTATGGTTCACAAGAATAGCTCTTTCCTTGAGAAGTTCGATGTCGTTCTTGCTCAGATTCTTACTCCCGTTATTCCTACTGTTGCAGCTTCTGGCTATGACCAGCTCTATGATGTAACTCAGGTTGGCTTTGGCGATTCCGCTGCTTTCCAAGTCGAAAGCAATGAGCTCTTCATTGTTAATGACCTTGCTGAAGGTATCCGCAATGGTGCGCAGCAGACTGCAAGCAACACTGAATACACCATTCAGGCTCAACGTCAAACCATTAGCCTTTATTGTGACTGGTATCATGTTGCTGCGGGTAAGCAGAATTGGGGTTCTCTTCTTGCTAAGGTTGGCGCTTCCTTTGCCGCTTATATCATGGGTCGTGTTGCTAAGGTTATGGCCGATGTTATCACCACTGCTGGTGAGCATGGTATTGCTGGTTATATTGCTAATGGTATGACTGATGCTAACTGGCTCACTACGGCGCGTAACGTTTCTCTTGCAAATGGTGGTGCTCAGGTTTACGCTCTTGGTACTAACATTGCTCTTGCTGACGTTCTTCCTGCTGATGCTCAGTCCTTCCGTTATGGCGAGGCTGGCTCTATCGTTCGTGACGGTTATCTTCCCGAGTACAAGAAGATTCCTCTAATCGAGCTTGGCAATTGCCTCGTTCCTAACACCATCAACGGCACTCCTGAAGTTGTTCTTGATGATGATATTATTTATATGCTTCCTCTCGGCTTCAATAAGCCTGTTCACGTTGTCATGGAAGGCAATAGTGTTAGCGTTCAGCGTGACCCGATGTATGCCGCTGACCATACTTATGGCTTCACCGTTGATATGCGTCTCGGTGTTGGTATTGTAATCGGAAGCAAAATTGGCTGCATCCAGCTTCAGTAATTTTAAGTTAATAGCTTAAAGTAAAGAAAAAACTCCGAAAGGAGAAATAAAAGATGATTTTTATTCATTAAGATAAAATCATAAATCTATAAAGATTTAAAAGGTTTAAAAGGAGGATACTTGAAAATGGCAGTATCTAAGAAAAACAGTACAACTACTAAAACTGAAAAGGTTGAAGTTCAAATTAATGAGCCCGCTGTTGCGGAGGTTTCGGCTTCCGCAACAGCAGAGGCAGAAAAAACCTCCGCAAAGCAGGAACAGCCTTCTATGGCTGACCTTATGGCAATGTTTGCATCTATGAAAGAATCTATTGATTCTCTTAAGACAGATTTGACAAATGCTAAAAAGGAAAATGAGGAGCTTAAGACTCAGATTGAAGAAGCAAATATAAAGGTTGAGGAGGCTGAAAAGAAAGCCAGTATGATTCCTGAGCCAAAAGATTCCACTGCTGAAAGCACTACTAATCGTCTTCTTGACATTATTGCAAATCGTAAATCTGAGAAAGAAGTTGTTCTAATTCATAATCGTGAGATTATTGGTGGTGGTTCAACTGCTCTGCGTTTGACTGGTCTTTCAATTGATTTCCATACTTTTGGAGAGCAACGTCTTCTTAGTTGGCAACAGTTTGAAGAGTGTGTTTCTAAGTATCGTCGTTGGTTTGACAAAGAAATCATTGTTCTTGGTCCTGAATCTGCGGATATTGCGGAGCGTTATAATGTGCCTTGCTTGAATCGTGAAGGTAAGCGTATTATTACCAAGGAAGACCTTCGTACACTTTATCGGAAGCCTGAACGTGAGCTTGAAGACTTTTATCAAGACCTCACTGATGAAGATAAGGACTTTATTTGTTCTTATTGGCTTGGTAAATGTTATAGTGGAGACCAGAATTATATTAATCGTGGAAAGATTGAGATTTTAAATCGTCTCAATTCTAAGCATCCCTTTACAAATTATATTGTAGAGATGAACTTTAAATCTATTCAGTAAAATTAAAAGGAAGGAGGATTAAAATATCTGTGGGTATTTTATTTAGCGATATTTATAAAAAGGCAATCGCCCTCTTTGATGACCCGAAGATAACTCGTGCTTACGAGACGAATCAACTTCAATTTTATAAATTGATGTATACTTACTTGCAGAATGCGATTGCTATGTTTGACAATCCTCTTTCAGTATCGTTGCGTTTATCTAATTATAAAGAACCAAATGGCACAATGGAAGTTTTTGATGGGGATGGTGTAAATAAAGTATTTACACTTGACCCTGATTTTGAGATACTTAATAATAGTGTTTACTACTATATTGAAGGAGAAGCTGTTGTCCAAGCTAAATTGGATAAGGAAAATCGTACTGTTGAATTTCCTGATATTATTCCAGAAGGGCAACAATATTCCATTGAACAGTATTATATTGGCGAATTTACAGATGAATTTAAAGACTTTAATAATAATGTGCAAGGCAGTAACGCAGTTGCAATAGGATATATTAAAGATATTCTCGCTCGTTTGCTTGTAAAAGCATGGGCTGAGGAAGAAAGAAATATGCTGTTAGATATACGCAATATTATGCAAGATAGCGACTTCAAAATTATGTCGAATGACCGTATTTTAAAAGCTAAAAATGAATGGATAGCTCAAATGAATGAAGAAATTGCAACATATCAAGGAAGGTTAGCTTGGATGATTCGTTTTATGCGGGGTTCAAGTTATTTGGGAAGGGGATAAAGCGAATGGAAGAAATGGAAAAGATAGAAAATAATTTTAAAATTGTTTTGTCCTTAGATGAAAAGATTAAATGTTTGGAAGAACTTGTAGTTCGTTTAAAGAAGATTCTTTATGTCTATGACCGTTCTTTAGAACCCGACTCAAAATATAATTATCGCATTTATTGCGGTGGCGTTGCTATGTATATTTCTTCAAGCAATTATTTATTTAATGGCGAATTAGTTAGTGTTGTTGTTAATATGACTTCAATTTTAAATAATAAATTGGAGAAAACGCAAATTAAAAAGCTTGTTTTTGACTCTGTAAATTATGTTGAATTCTTACTTTCTTCTTACAAAGATAAAAAAGAGTCTAATAAGGAGTAAGTTATGGCTGTAATTAATACAACGAATGTAATAGATAGCTCCATGTATTTGAAAGCAAAACTCCCAAAAAACATGGTTGGAGAAAACTATTATATTGAAAATTTACAGGATAAGAGAAACAAAGATTGGGCATACAGATATAATGTGGTTGGAATTGAAGAAGAAATAGCTAAACCCTTAAAGTATACTTGTGAACTTCCCGTTTATACGCCTTTGGATGTAGTAATACGTTCCGTAAAAGGTGAAAGAGGAGAAGACCTTGGTACAGATTGGGAGGAGCTTAGTTTCCGAGATTTAAAATATCCCATTGGCGTAGGCAGAAGGTATAGATTTTCTCTTGATTTTCCAGATATGACAAAAATGACAGAAGATGAAAAGCATTATGATACAAGTGTTTGGCTTGCGATTAATGAAAATCCTGTTGCTCCACGGAGGAGCTGTGTGGTTCGTAGGTGTAATGGAAATATTGCTCTGGTAGGTTCTCCTGACAGGTCTTACCAAAATATTACCGAAGCAAGATATGAACCATGCATTCAAGTAACCGAGCTTAGATATATGAACAAATATTACAATCAGACGCTTGTAATTCCATAGGCAGAATGGTATGTATATTTACAGTTGAATTATTTTACTAACTTTATTAAAATTAATGACAGATTAATTCTGGGCTTAAGTGATGTAGAAGACAAAGAAAATAATTCTGTATATCAAGTGAAGGCTGTGGTGAAAGCTAATTCTCAAAAGACTTTTGCTCGAAACAATCAAACGAGTATAGAAGATATACCATTGATTATTTTAGCACTTGATAAAGATGTGGTAGCAGATGGAGACGATTTAATAAATCGTATTCCCAATCAAGCTCCACTTTATAAAGTTGAGCAAGAGAATCCTGTCTATGAATACTATATTGAAATGGAAAATGCTGAAACTGAAGAAATAGTATAGCCCGATGTAACAACTGACCTCATGTTAGGAGAAATGGCGGAGTTTAGTGTTTATCTTGCTTTTAATGGCGAAAAGGTTGAGGGCAAACATAAGTTTGTTTTTGAAGCTAAATTGGGAGGAATTAAGCAAGAAAATTGGAATAAATATTTCAAATGTGACTTCGATGAAGAAACCTGCATATTTACGATTAAGAATCTCAAACAATGCAATAGAGGGGTTGTTAATGTGGAGTTAAGATGCGTCGATGAAGATTTGACTGCTCAAGCATAGCCCGTTATTCAAAATTATACTTTTAAATTGGGAGGATTTTATTAATTATGTTAGATAATACTTTTGCTCCTAATGCTCGAAACCGTTTTGTTTCGCTTGATGGAATTGAGGATAGGATTATTTATTATTTACTGTCTCCCAATAATAAGACGGAAGAAGAGTTAAAAGCTACTCACACAATATGGAAGCTTTTAACTTATAATACGGGGGATGCTTTAAACAAGAAATTGCCCACTTATAAAAAAGTTGTGGGCTTAATTGCGAACGATGATATAACACAAACGGACAAAAGGATTTTTAGAAGTCCTCATTTTGAAGACGCTTTTTTGACAGAGGCAACTTTGCTTAAAGTCTATATTGATGGTATCATTCCTAAAGACCCATATAAAGCAGTTGTTAATGTCGGTATAGATATTATCACTCATAATAAGTGTATTAATATAGCTGCTAATGAAGAAGACAAAGGTTTGCCCATTGATATTGTTGATGGTGTTGAATACTATGTCGAGACTAAAAGTAGAATATCTGTTTTAACACAAGCTATAATTTCTTTGCTTAACGGTGCTAATGTTCAAGGTGTTGGATTGATGGAATTTTCTGGAACGATGAGTCGTTTCCAGCAAGCTCAATACGGCATTTGGAATAATAGAAACTTTGAGGGAATTAAGGTTGTAATGGGTTGTTGGATGAGTGGGGTGTCTTAATAAGACATGATAATCTCAAAAGAACTCGAACAAAAGATAACTGTTTATGAACAAGCCTACTTTTAGACAGATGACCCCGTACCTTTTAAGGGAGGGTTAAAAGTTTATCCTGTTATGGCACGAGATTATTATAAATTTTATAGCACTCTTGGTTGTTTAACATAGGATAAAACTGTTAAAAAAGTTAAATATGTTGACGAAAATGGAATTGAAAAGGAAAAAGAAGTTGCGAATCCAGAAGGAATTGCAATGAGCTATATGAATTATTTAATTAAACAAATGGAAGATGAAAAGATTGGTGGATTTGTAACCAGTCAAGTAATTCGGATATTTGAGCTTTGTTTACATGAAAAGAATCGGCTATATTGTCCCGAATGTGGGAAGAAGATGGAAGATGAAGAGATTGCAAAAAAGTTAATAGAATTAGATAAAGAAACAGCTAACCTTGGAGAAGACATTTCCGATGAAGATAGATAGCTTAAAAGATTATAGATGCTACAATCGCTTAGTGCTTGCGAATGTGGGGGATAGATGCGTGAAGTTTATAGTATTAAGAACGAGAACGGGTAGAAGAATTTGATGATAAAGAATGTAGTTTTAACCAATAAGGATTTGGAAGAACTTACCGCAATTATCACACATTATAATATTCTTGATTACGATGGGGATAAGTATATTGACCCGAATTTGAAAAAGGATTTGGAATTGAAGAAATAGTTAGAAAGTAAAAATTATACTTCACCAAGTCTTGAAAAACAGTTAGTTGGTGTTAGTATAAGTAGTCCTTATCACATTGAAGAATTAAAAGAAAATGTGACACTAAGAAAATTATCTTTGATGCTAAAAATGATAGATTCTCAAAGGACATATTACGCTTAGATTCAAGGGAAAATGTCAGGAATGGTGGAATTTAAAACTCCACCTACTCATTGGCTTTATGGAGATGATAAGAAAGATATGTCTAAGGAGATTATGACTTTGAATGATGTTCAAAAGAAATTTGCTGCTGTAACTTAAAATAGATATAAATGGTAAAGGAGCGATTAAATTGCCAAGAAAAGGCGAATCTAAATTGAGTAATACTAATGTTATTCAAGAATATTTAAACGGAAAAACTACTTATGAACTTGGAGAAAAATATGGAGTAAATCGTGTAACGGTTGGAATTTATTTGAAGAAACAAGGAGTAGAATTGCGTTCAAGTAAGGATGATATGTACGCTGATTCATGGAAGTCTCCTTATCATTTTGATGAGCATTGGCTCGACGAATTAGACTGTGAAGAAAAATTCTATTTTTTGCGGTTCTTTGCTGCGGATGGCTATAATAAAGAAAATCATAATAATGCAGTAATTGCTTTAAGTGATGTGGATTCGGAATTGCTTGAAAAGTTTAAAATTCTTTTAAAAAGTGATAGACCGATTCGAACAGGTAAAAATGGCGTCACTAAAAAAGGTGAGCAAAAATATAGAGCAATATTTGAACTAACCAGTAAGTATTTTTGTAAAAGATTAACGGAGTTGGGATTAATGCAAGCAAAAACATTAAAAATTCGTTTCCCTGATTATGTTCCTGATAAATATTTAAGCGCCTATGTGCGCGGGGTTTTTGACGGAGATGGGTGTGTATCTATATGTTATACCACTTCAAAGCCGAAAGGGAGTTGTAATATAGCTGGTACAGAATTATTTATTAAGGACTTACAAAAAATATTTATAGAAAAACTTAATGTTCACGCAACGGTGGATAACCAATGTGGTAATTCGTGGGCAGTAGACATCAATCGTCAAGAAGATATGAAAATTTTTCTGGATTGGATTTATGGGGACGCAAATATTTATCTTGAAAGGAAATATCAAAAATATTTAGAATTTTTAAATTCAAGGGATTTTTCACAGGAAAGTGTACGGCAAAGAAAAAGACGCATTTAGGCTAATAAAAATGATATAATTTAGGCTTATTTGGGAGGACAATCTATATCTCAAATAAGTGAAACTTTTAGATGTAGCAGCAATGCTATTTTTAGATTATTAAAAAAAGAAAATATTCAACCAAATCGAGAAAATAAAAAACTTGAAATGGGAGATAAATAATAAGGAGGATATACTATGGTTTTCATTGCTGGTGTTGGCCACGCAGTCATCATGGATGGCGAGCGTCTTGTGGCTACTGCTAATACTTTGGTCGATAGTTCTATTACCATCGGCCTTACAATGGAAGATGTCAAGGGCGGTCTCGGCAATAAGCTCTACGGACGTTATGCTCACGATGCTACCTTTGGTCTCAAACTTACTGATGCTATGTTTAATCTTGAGTATCTTGCTATGAATACTGGTTCTGACGTTGAGCTTGGCGGTGACGTTTTTGCTACTGGTAAGATTAAGTCTGACGAACAGAAGAAGATTATTCTTCCTCAGACCGCAGTTCCTGTTTTCGGTGGAGATAACGCTAAGGTTGTTGCTTATGCTTTTGAGTCTGGCACTAATGCCAATTATATTGCTTATGAAGTTGCAAAGGCTGATAATAGCATTACTGTTGACAAGGCTTCTACTGAATATTGCCTTCGTTACATGATTCACAATGATTATGCTTCTAAGATGGTCATTAGTTCCAACTTCATTCCTAAGACTCTTAGCATTATTCTAACTGCCAACCTTTACTCTGGCGGTTCCTGCGATTTGGAGACTTCTACTCTTGCTGGTTCTATCCAGATTAAGGTTTACCGTTTCATGCTTAACGGTAATCAGGACTTCTCCATGACCGCTACTGGTGTGGCTCAGACCTCTTTGGAGGGTACTGCTCTCGCGTATGGCTGCCAAGGTTGTGACGGTGATGGTGCTTATGCTGAGATTACTCAGGTTTTCACCAATGTTTCTGCTGACAGCTTCTCTGCTCTTATTGTTGAGGATGCTGAGCGTACTGCCGCAAAGGGCGATAAGCTTCCTATTGCTGTTTATGCTTGCCCCGTTGATGGTGCTCCCATTAAGCTTGCTAATAGTGATATTACTGTTGCGACGGGCGAGGGTTATACTTATGCTGATGGTGTTATTACGATTGGCGATAGTGCTACTGGCACTCTCAATATTGCTATCACTTCTGCTAAGTTCCCCAATAAGACCGCTTCTCTCAAGGTTACGGTTGCGTAATTAAGAAGGAAATAAGAGAACAGGAGAATTAAACTATGCTCTGTGATTATGCGGAGTATAACAAATTCAGGCGTTTAGTATGCACATTGGGGGAGAAAGAAACTCTCCCAGTGTGTCCATATTAGAAATATTGTCATTTATCTAATGCATGGGAAAACTCTCCTGCAATGAATAAATGCACTAAAAGGAGTAATCAATATATGGACGAAAAGAAAAATAAGATTTATTACAAAAAGCCTGAAAAGGTTGCTCTTGAGTCTAAGGCTGAGGAAGTCCTTGAAGTGAAGAATAAAGTTGACGAAGAGGTTCCTATTGCAAAGGAAAAAATCTTCGAGGAAAAGGAAGTCATTGTTGAAGAGAAGAAGAACACTATAAAAGGTAAGGTTCGTTGTGTATTTGACAATGGTGATATTGCCGTAAATCTTGACAACGGTGAATTTGTTATGAAGTACGGTTATCCTAATGCAAAAATAGGCGATATTCTTAGCTTCGAGATTTAAGAGAAGGTATTAAGTTTTACAAAGAGAGAGAGTGTGCATAGCAAAAACTGTTAACATTCTCTCTTTTTTTAAAGTTTAAGACGAATAAAATTTTGGTTTTATTTTCCATTTAAAAAACGATATATTTTAAGAGTTAAAATTTTTCTTGACAAACACAAGATATTGTGTTATAATTCAGCTAAACTCAAGGGAGAGAAAGTAAATCTATCTGATTAGGAAGTGCAAATTTGACTGAATGAATTGTCTGGATTTTCCAGAAAGTTGAAAAGTTGATTTGTAACTCAAAAGGTTATGGCTATTGTCTTGGTCGCATGGCACTAACGGGTAGTAATCTCTTCTTTGTGGTTGATATAAATTTATTTTATATTTTTTATTATTTTTTAATTCTATTTTTTAATTTTTGGAGGATTTTTATTATGTATGATTTGATGAACGCTGTAAATTCCATTTTTGACGACAGTCTCTTTTTCCCTTCTATGAGAAATATTCGTTTTAATACAGATGGCGTACTTGATATGCGTCCTGCAAAGTGGTATATTTGGAAGGAAGATGAGGGAGATGAAGATTCTAAGATTCCTGTAACTAAGGGTGTATATGCCGTAGTTAAGTGTCTTGGCATTGCTGAGGAAGATGTTTCTGTTAATCTCAAGGATGATTGTGTAATTGTTCAGGGTAAGACAGAGGTTAAGGGAATTACCTATTCTCAGTATGTTGAGCTTCCTGTTTCTAAGGAAATTCTTAACAATGTTGAGAAGATTCAGTATGAAGCCAAGGATGGATTGGTGTTTGTTTATCTTAAGACTAAGATGCCTGAGAAGAAGCCGCAGATTCTCATTGAGAAGATGTGAGGATGATTTAAAGGAAAAAGTAAAATTTAATTAAAATCTACAACTAAGAATCGAAAAAAGATTTCAGTTGTATTTACTGCGATAGGGGTGGAATATCCCCTATTGCGGTCCCTACCTTGATAATTTAAAAGGAGGATTTATAGTGAGTAAATCTGATAAAATTCGCGTGTCGTTTAAAGCGAGTGGGGCAGCCGAAGATGTGACAGGCTCATGCACAGTTATTACTTGGGGCAAACCTGAGCGAACTATTATAGTAGACTGTGGATTGATTCAAGGTGGGCAATCTTTGTTGAATGAATATAGAGCCAACAATGCGAGATTTCCATTTAAAGAAAAAATGGTTAATTATGCATTCATTACACATAATCATGCAGACCATCAGAGCAGGTTGCCTTTGTTAGCGAAGCGAGGTTTTGAAGGGCGCATAATTATGCCAAAAGGCAACAAAGAGCTTTTTAAGGTTATGTGTCTTGATAGTGCTAAAATTATGGAACGAGACGCGGAAGATTTAGCTCGAAAAATGAAAAAGGATGTTCCTCCTATTTATGAAGAACATGATGTGCGTAAAGCATATGAAATGGCAGAGGAATTTCCATTTAATGAGAAAATTAAACTGGATGATGAAGTAAGTTTTCAATATATTCCAGCTCAACATATAATTAATTCGGCTCAGTTGATTTTGTGGATTACAAATAAAAATGTGACTCGCAAAATTGCTTTTACAGGAGACCTTGGGAATTTAAATGTTCCCAATCTTTATTGTAATACTTTTGAGCCAATTCCAAATGCTAATTTATTGATTGGCGAATGTACTTATGCAAATAAAGATAAAAGTGTAAAGGCGAAAGACAGAGAAAAAGATTTAGAAAAAATTAAATCTGTTGTTTATGATACCTGCATTGACAACAGTGGTAAAGTTTTGTTTCCGTCTTTTTCTTTAATGCGCAGTCAAGTTATATTGACTATCTTATACGATTTATTTAAAAACGATGAAAAGTTTAATGTCCCTGTAATCATAGCTTCTCCCTTAACTTGTAAAATTAATAAATTGTTTGATGAATTGTTGGATGAAGAACAACTTGCTAAATGGCAAGAGGTTTGTGCTTGGGACAAAGTGCGCTTTATAGATAACTATGATGAAGTAGAAGCTTTACTAAAACAAGATTCTCCAATGATATTTTGTTCAAGTAGTGGAATGCTTAATGCTGGTATGGCAGTAGGAATTGCAGAAAAACTTCTTCCTCATGCTAAGAATTGTATTTGTTTTATTGGTTATTCTGTAGAGGGAACATTGTCTTGGAAAATTAAACAAAAGAAAACCAAGACTGTTAATATAAATGGCAAGCCTATTGCGAGTCGTTGTAAAGTTGTGAATTTGCATAGTTTTTCCAGTCATATTCAGAGAGATGATATTATTAAATATTATTCTGGTGGATTTGGAACGGGAACTTATGGTAAGATTTGTTTGCAACATGGGTCAATGAAAGACCGTATTGGTCTTGCCAGTGATTTGCAAGAAGCTATTGAAAAGCGCAACAGAACAGACAAAGTTGTTATTGTAAATAAGTCAACAGAGATTTTACTATAAATAAAAAACTAAAAATAAAAAAGGAAAATAGCTATGAATCTTAAACAATTTGTTGAGGAAGCGATAGAGATGCTTCCAGATAATTGCGCAGGAGAATTTTTTACGGATGATGGTATGGCTTGGTATTCAGAAGAAGACATTGCATATTATTTGCGAGCTCTTGCGGATTCAGAAAGTGATTAAGCTTTATTCTTTATCTACAGAACTTAAATGACCTGCGGGCTTTAGGCGTGGATAAAGTTTAAATAACCTATTGACACAAGAGGTCAGGGTTGTCGATGAAGCCATATATGGGGCTATCTTTCCGTGTATGGTGGAGACTTTCGAGGGTTGTCAGGTTTCTACGGGGTAGCAATGAAAACTGTCCGACTAACATACTTTCATGAGTAGTTTCAAACGGAAGAGAAAGGCGTTTCAAGATGTCGGCATAAATCTTGAAAAGTGGTGTCCATGAGCACGGGATGAGGACTTAAAGAAGACCAAATTTACGGAGGCGTAAAGCGAGTCTGAGCCACATATCTCATGTACCATGTGTACAAGGAGTTTCTTGTAACGTATATTATATAATATACGTTACATGGTATATTCCATCAGGCTTGAAAGAGCACACTTGATGGCTTTCTGAACAAACTTTAGATAGTGGAAGTTAGAAGAGCGAACCACCTGTGGTTGGCGTTGATTTTCAAACTATCAGCGCTAATATAAAATCGAGATTTTAACTTACAAGGGATTGTAGGTTTTAATATATTAAATTTTTAATTATTTAAAAGGATTAAAAGATATTATGGAAAAGACTAAGAATGATGTACTGGACCTTCTTGTTCCAATGGATGAAATTGAGCCAGAGGGTAATCTTTAGCTTCCGACTCCCTCATTACTGCAATATTTTCTTGACCGAAAAAGCCGTATAATTTGGATAGATAAAGATATAGACTCGGATTTGTTTAATGAAATTCGTCAGATTATTCAGTACAACAAAGAAGACGAGGAAAATAAGATTCCCGTTGAAGAGCGTAAAGCCATAAAAATTTATCTGCACTCATATGGCCGGACCCTCGATAGTTGTTTTGCTTTGCTCGATGTTATGAAAATTAGTAAATGTCCGATTTACACTTATAATCTTCGGGCCTGTATGTCGGCGGCTGCGTTAATTTATATTAATGGCCACAAACGTTTTGCTATGCCTAAATCTACGGTACTTTTACATAGTGGTAGCGGTGGTAGCTCTGGTTCATTTGATGCTGTGGTAGCTCAAACAGAAAATTATAAACGTTTAATGGAAATGTTAAAAGAAAATATTCTTGAGCATTCCACTATTGATAAGGCATATTTAACAAAGCAAATGAAGAAAGAATGGTACATCTATATTGACCAGCAGATTCAATATGGTCTCACAGATGTTGTGATTGATGATATTACTCAGTTGGTTGGATAATAAAAGTGTTTAAAAGGATAATAAAAAAATAATGGCTATTAAAGATATTCAATATCCTGTAGAGTATTTACAGGAAATGCTTTAGCTCCGTAAAGATATAAATGACGGAAAACGTTGTTGGGCTGAAGCTGTTGGTATTCGAGCGAAATATAATCTTCCTCAAGTAGCAATGAAGACTATTAAAGGTCGGACATTCCTTCTTGATGAATATATGCAGATGGGGTGGATTAATCCCCCAGCAGGTACTAAACTTCCTCAGTCTACAACTTCTTTAAATGCAGATGGTAGTAGGGGTTCTGAGAAAGTGATTGAGCTTTCTGACGAAGATTTAAATTCTAAAGAAGCTCTTCTCAAGGCTCATGGATTTAATCCTATTAATTGGGAACTTGTTTCAGCACGAAATTCCAAGTGGCAGACTGGTGATGGTAGTGGTGGTTTGAAGAATCTTTATTCTTCTAAGATTACTGTAAAGCCTACTGAAACTGGAATTGATGTAGATGAGCTTACTAAATTCTTTAATAACTTTAATTCTTTTAAGTATAAAGGTATTAAAGTTACTCCTAAACAATATAACGAAAACGGAGAATTCCTCGAAATTGATTTGGCTGACCTTCATGTGGGATTGCTTTCTTATGGAGCAGAAACAGGAGAAGATTACGATGTTAAAATTGCTCGTGAAAGACTTGAACGAGCAATGAGCGATATTTATGAACGATGCAAAGGACGTAAATTTAAGCGTATTGTGCTTTCACTTCTTGGCGATATTATGCACGTCGATAATCAAAACAACACAACAACTAAAGGAACTCGCCAAGATGTAGATACTCGCGTATCTAAAATGTTTGACAGTGCTTTAGATATGTTAATCAATGTTGTTTATAGTTTAGGGAATATTGCACCTGTTGATGTTATTTGCATTTCAGGAAATCATTCTCAAACTTTGGATTATTGTTTGTATAAAGCCCTTGAGATGTGCTACCGTACAGATAAAAATATTAACTTTTTTAATTCTCCCAATCCGAGGAAATGGAGACGCTATGGAAAAGTGCTTATTGGATGGGGTCACGGAGATATGAAACCAGCAAATGCAACAGAATGGCTTCAAAGTGAAGCTTATGAAGATTGGGGAAAGTCTCAATTTAGGGAAGTTCATTTTGGTCATTTGCATAGTGAACAAGGAATGAAAAAGTTCATAGATAGTATCTCAGGGTTGGTAACTCGCTATCAGCCTACTTTGGTTGCTTCGTCTGCATGGGAGCATTCTCAAGGTTATAGTAAAAATCCAAAAACTCTTATGTCTTATGTTTGGAATGAAGATAAAGGGTTAAGAGAAATTTGGTATAGTAATATTTAATGTTTTTAATAAAATAATAGGACAGGGAGTAATTAACCTTGGCTATTATTGGAAATATAAGCATGAAAAATATAATAATGTGAAAAATAGATTAGAACGTTGGGCTAATAGCCCAAGAAATAGAAAATAAAAAGAGAATTTTATTAGGTAGTTTGAAAAATGGGTAAAAAGAATAAAAACTGTAACTTTTCTTAGTTTGATGAGCCTGAAATTGGTAGAAAAAAGAAGTTTTCTAAACCCGTAAAGGAGGAAAAGTCTTTCGAAGAAGAGTTCTTTTCTGAGCAGGAGATTAAGAAAAGCAAAGCCAAGAATAAATGGGAGCAGAAAAAGGCTTTTAAGAAAAAAGACAGGTATGATGATTATTACGATGAGTTTAATTAACATTTAATTGAATTGACAAGAAAGGAAGTGTAAAGTAGTAAGGTTGTCCTTACTGCTTGCGCTTCCTTTTTTTAACCTCAGTAGATTGGGGGATAAAAGGGGTATAAGGGTATAAAGGTTTAAAAGGAGATAGAGGAGAAAACATATTATGAATCAAGGAAAGAAGTTAGAGCATAATTTTAAATAGGCGTGTGAAAATGATGGGATATTTTGTCTGAGGTTGACTGATAGTGACCTAAGTTTTAATCCAAACAAGGATTTAAGGTCGAGATTTACAATTAAACAACCTGCGGATTTAATTGTGTATTATAATGGTTATCTTTTCACGCTTGAATTGAAGAATACGAAAGGTAAGAACTTTTCGTTTTAGAGAGACCCTAAGTTACCAGATGGTATGATTCATTATCATCAGATAAATAGTTTAGTTAATATGGGGTTGTATAAAGGCGTAATTTCAGGCTTTGTTTTTAATTTTAGATGGGGCGAAGATGATAAATTGCCTGTAGAAAAAACTTTCTTTTTAAGTATTGATGATTTTAGTAGATTCATGGTTGAAAGTGATAAACGTAGTATTAATATGAACGATATAGTAGAATATGGTGGAATTGAAATAGAAAGCATCCGAAAAAGGACGCAATTTACATACGCAACCAAAAATGGTTTTGAGGAGATTATAAAGCAGAAGGGAGACTTGTGATAGAAATGGGTAAGTAGGTATATAATAAAACCTTCTCTCCTGAAAAATGGGATAACGTTAATCAAGAAAATAAAGATTTAATAGATGATTTTATTACAGAATGTAAAGCTAAACGTAGGTCTGAGGGGACTTAGAAATAGTATTTTGCGGATTTACGACGTGTTGCAATTTGGATTTTAGAAAATTGTAATAATGAATCTTTTTTAAAATTAACAAAAAGAGATTATCGTAAATTTATGATTTACTGTCAAGATGAGTGGAATATGAGTGCGGCACGTTGTAATAGAATTTTGAGTGCTGTTCATATGATGCTGGATATGGCAACTGAAGATGAAGACTTATATGAAGATTATGAGCGTAACGCCAGTGAAAAAATAAAAGGTGTTCCTAAAGATAGTGTTAGAGAAATTACTTTTATTCCAGATGATGAAATTAAAATGCTTTATGATAAATTAATGAATGAAGAGAGATATAAAGAAGCAACTTTATTAGCTATTTTATATGATTCTGGTGTAAGGCGCAATGAGATTCTGCAAGTAAAGAGAACTGATATTGCAGATGATAAAAACTCTACTGATACTGTAGTAGTAGGTAAGCGTGGTAAAAAGTTTAAAGTTCTTTATTTTTCTCGTACTAAAGAGGCATTTAAAAAATATGAAGCTACCAGAACTGATGATAATGAGATGCTGTTTGTAAATAGTGAAAATAGACCAGCTACAGCAGGAAATATTTATGAGTGGATTAAAAAATGGGGAGAAGAACTTACTGAGCTTACGGGAAAAGATTACACTCGGCTCAGTCCACACTCGCTAAGACATTGCTATGTGAACAATATGCTTGATGGAAGTCATTATTTATGCAAAGAAATGAATCTTCGGGCTGTTCCATTGGAGAAAATTAAAACATTAGTTCATCATTCAAGTTCTCAAACCACGTTATCCTATGCCCAGAATAACGAAGATAAAGATATTGAAGATTTGTTTGGAATTACTTTGTGATGTATAAAATTAGATAAATATACAAATAAAAGGCTTAAAAGGAGAAATATAAATGGAAGATAAGAAAACTTTAGGAAATGAAGTTCCTAATCTTGATGAGAGTTATCTTGAAGATATTAAAACTCCCCCAGAAACTATTGATGGGGTGGATATTAAAAATACGCTCTCTTATTATGTAAATATGATTACCAAGTTTGTTCGTGGTAAGGCAACTGTTGAAGAGCTTGATGAACTTGGAAATGAAATGATAATTCGTGAATATATTCCGATGAAAGAAAAATATCGTCTTATTGCTACAATTATTTTTAAGATGGACACGGAAACCGACGATATGGCTGAAACAGTTGTAATTGCGAAAGAAAAGAATTTGTTCTTTGATGTTCTACTAACTGCATATTGTGGTATCAATTGTGAGAACCAAGATTTGAAGACCTATGCTACATATGACCTGCTTTATCCTATTTTGTCTAAATATGTCCTACAATTTTGTGGAGAGGACTATAAAAAGCTTGTTGAGATGCTTGACTCTTCTTTAAATATTTATCGTATGAAGGAGCTGAATGAAATTCTTGGTAGTGTTGATTATGCTGAAATCAAGAAAGTTACTCAGGAGAATGAAGTTCTTCTTAAAAAGTTCTATCAAGAAAAAGAAGCTCTTGAAAAGCTTAAAGAACTCTTTGTAGCTACAGACGATAATGCGCGTAAGGTTGTAGATTATGCAAAGAATGAGGCTGTTATCGAAGCTGGTAAAAAGATGGCTGGCGAAAAAGAAGAAAAGGTTAAGGGGTCAGTAGAGGAAGTTAAGCCAAAGAAGAAGGCTGGTAGACCTAAGAAAACAAAAGAGTAAAATTGTATTATTAGATTGAACCCGTATTTACGGTGTTATAATACCTCTTAATAGAAAGAGGGTATATCCTCTAATGGGAATGAGACCGATTTTTAATTGGTCTCATTTTCATTTTCATTATAGGAAAGGACAGAACGAATGAATAACTTTATTGATATTACTCAACTGGAAGCTGCTATAAAGGCAAAAATTTAGAAGGAATTTAAGAATGTTGAAGTACAAGCAAAATCAAAAACCGTTGCAAATTTGCCGTCAATTAAAAATGATATTTTTGGTAAATTTGTTTCAATAGTTAATTCAACATTTATTGAAGTTTTTGATTAGTATTATGGTAATAATTATGATGTTAATGCATTAATTTCATCAATTCAATATTATCAAGGAAATGATTTACGTCCTGATTTTTCCTATGATGAAAGAAAGTTTTTGTTTACTCAAAGCGTATTAGATGGATTAGATAATAATAATTTAAATGCTAAGAGTCAAGCAAGTTTTAAAGGACAAAGACCTCCCGAAGAATATATTACGGGATATATTGAAAACTTCTGGCAAGACGACCCTAAATATTGGGAAGATAATGAAAAAGATGAAGATGAACAAGAGGAAAATTTGGTGCAAGATGCTTTAGATGATTTGCACAAACAAGACAAGATACCAGCAAGTTCATTGCAATTTGTCCCTGTTAATACAATGAAAAGAATAACAGGCGCAGTAAGTGTCGCAGAAGTTTATAAAATGGCGCGTTACAAAGCGTTTGCAAGATTTAATACTGAATTTACTACTCAAATCAAGCCGAACATTCAAAAGAAATATCGGTTGAAATTGTGATTGGAGGTTAATATATAATGGCAGATGAAAAAAAGACTGTTAAAGTAGAAATTGATTATGATAGCAATGCTAAAGAGCTTGAACAACAAATAGCTCGTTTAGATACTCAAACTGAAAATTTAATTGGAAGAGTTTCTTAGTTAAGAGAAGCTGCTAAGAAAGCAGATTCTGCTCAAGCTGAACAATTTAAAGCAATGGCAGACCAGTTAGAAAAGAGCTATCAACAAAATAAAGAGATTCAAGAACAATTACGAAAAATTGAGCAACAAAAAAAGAAAGCTGAAGTTGATTTAAAAAGAATTCGCAATTATACTGACGCTCCTGTTGAATTTGGACAACAAACAGGAAAATATGGAATCCATCCATATGTGTCTTCAAAACTCTTTGCTGGTCAACGTAATCCATATGCACGTTCTAAGCAAAATGCTTATTTTAAAGGTGATGAATTAATTAGTGCATCAACTTTAATGAAAATGTATTCTGAAAATAGACCTCGGTTAAATAAGACTGAAAGTGTTAGAAAAGTTATTGAGAGGCTTTTTAAAAACTTTGAAAATCCTGATAGCTTAGTTTTTAAACCAACAGGAGAAAATAGTGATGAAGAGGAACTTCTTACTGAATTGTCCTATACTATGCAAAAATTCCAACGCGCAGTATTTGGGGCGGCTAAAAGAGAAAAAATTAATATTAGTGGTGTTGCTGCCCCCCTTAGTCGTGGAGCACAAAAATTTTTAACGGGCAATTTGTTTTATCAGGCAGGTGATTTTACTTCGGGGTAGAGAAAAGCTACTTCAGAAGCATAGGATAAAGAGCTTGAAAAAATAGCAAGGGGATATTATGCAACGGGACAAGTTTATTTAGACGAAGAATATGAAGCCCAATTACTTAGACGTTATGAACGAGAATTTGCGAAGGACCAGATAAAAAATAAATCTATTGTAGAAAGAGCGCATGAAATTAGAAGCGGTGGAAAAATAATTCCCGATGCAGCAAAATATGGACAAGAAGGAAAAATTGCTTCTGTTAGGAATCTTGTTCGCTTTTTAACAGAGGGAGAAGTAGCAAAATCAATTCCTCGGTACGAAAATCGTTTATCTGATGAAAATAAAGGCATTTTAAAAGAAATGCAACAACTTTATGATTTTATTTCAAATGACAAAGAACTTTCTAAATTCTTTAGTTTTGATTCTGGTATAGAAGACCCCCTTAAAGGAACTGAAGTCCAAGAAAAATTAGTTTCTTATTTAAATACCTTATGGGAAAAACTTATTCAATATAGAGAAGAAAATAACAATAAAATGTCTCAAAAGGTAAAGAAAGCTCTTGATTTTAAAATTTCTGATTTAAGTGCTTTACTACGGTCTTATGATGTTGAGGGTGGCGTTGCCTCTAATGATGTAGCAAGAGTTTTTTATAATCAATTAAATGAACATATTGCTACTTGGTATGACAAAGATGGTAATTTAGTGAGTCGGACTTAGAAATATAGCTCTGATGCTAAACGTTCTTTTTTGTCAAAAGAGGGTATTTTTACTGGGGGAGCTTTCCCTGTGTCTTCTATTCCTCTTTCTGTTATGGGGAGTATGCCCTACTTTCCCGCGAAAGGTTATGATGGAGAAAATATTGAAAAAACGAATTTAGAATGGTTGCAAAATCTTGTTGAAAGAGCAAATAATTTACGAGAGGGCATATCTCATGAAGAATTAACAAAAGGAAAAGCTTCCGATGAAATTACTGAATTATATGAGACGTTACTTGAGTCTTTAGGGGCTGTATTTGAAGATTTAACAGAAGAAGAAAAACAAGCAGGAAAAGATATTTTAAAAGAGGGTGGCTTTTCTCGCCTTTCTAATAAATCAATAAAAAAAGACTATGACATAAGTGAAGAGGATTATTTACATAATATTAGCAACTTAAAACAGGAGGCTATGTCTGATTTTACTCCTTTAGAAAGAGCAAAAGAGATTAAGCAAGAACTTTCAGACATGGAAACTTTTGTAGTCAAATATAATTAGAACGCATTGGAAGATGCAAAAGAACAAGAAGATATGATGGCAGAAAACACAGCTTTTGCCAGTAGAATTCGTGCTTTATTAGATGATTTGCCGGACCAACAAACTTTTACTTATCAAGATTTTGAAGATATTCGGGGAGATTGGGCTGGATTTAATTTACATGATTTTTAGGTGTTTGGACAAGGCGCAGAGGCTAAGTATACAACAAGAGAAGCAATGGAGCAAAAGATTGTAGAACTCTTGAATAATAAATATGCTCCTTATACTTTAAATCTTGAAAACGAATTAAATTCTGCATTGGGAGAAGTTAATAAAAAACTTTATTATGATGCTCTTATTCCTTATGTCGAAGAATATATGTCAGTAGACTCTAAAGGCATGAAAGCGGCAATAACTAAGAGGGTTAAAGCTGATTTGGGCGCAGATTATGCTAAAGTTTTTAAAACCGATAAAAATAAAATTTTAGATTATCTTACAACAAAACCTTTATTTAATCCAAATGAAGTTATTGAAGCAAAATTTGAGGATGTTACTTCTAATGTTCCTCAAATAAAAGAAGAACCCAAAACTAAAGTTGCCGAAAAGACTCAGATAACTACAGTTGATAATAATTCTTATGAGCCTGATTATGAAGCATTACTTGACTCTTCCACTTTATAGGAACAAGTAGAAGAAACTACGGAAGCCATTTAGAAAGAAAAAGAAGAGTTGTCTGATACTAAAGCTATTGAAGAGCATAGCGAAGCAATAAAAGATGCTGCTGAAGCGGAAAAGGCTAAAATAGTTGTATCAGGAGATTTACAACAAGCTTTAAATAAAGAAAGTGAAATGGCGACAAAGGCTGAAGAAGATGTGAGTGAAGCTGTTCAGTAGAATTATCCTGATAAAATAAGTTTTGGGAAAATAGACGATTTGAAATTTGATGATACAAAGCATCAATATAGTTCAAACGGAGAAAAATTCTATTCTATTACTCAATTGCGTGATTTATTATTAAGAGGAAAAAATCCCGCTTTTGGTGAAGATTTAAATCGCATTAAAGAATATGCTAATGCTCATGGTTCTGTGACAGCCACAGATATGGGAATGTCTCAAAAAGATTTTGATTTTATGTCAAAGGGTGTCATAGGACAAGGTATAAAAGGAGACGTTTTCCATTCTACCATTGATAAAATGGTGAAAGCGGGAGTAACTTCATTAGAAGAATTGCAACAAAAAGATTTATCTGCTTTCCAAAGTTATCAAAAAGAGAGAGAAAATGCTCTAAAAGAATTGCAGAAATATGGATTAGGAGAAGATTTCCTTGCTTTAGAGCAAAGTGTTGAATCTTATATGTCTGCAATGAAAAAGTCTGGATTAACTCCTACTGCTTTTTCTGAACAACGTTTAGGTTTTCAAGTAAATGGACCTAAAGGACAATTTAAAATCGGTGTAACGCCTGACCAGCTTTATTCTTGGGGAGTCGGTGGTCAATATGGTGGGGCATTTGTTGATAATAAAACAGGTCACGTTTCTGGTTATGAATCTTTACAATTAACAGCTCAATATTTAGCAACTAAAGCAAATGAGGCTGATTATAAAGATTTAATTGGCGAAGTGGATTTAACTGATGATGCTGTAAAATTATATATTGCTGATATAAATGATGGCGTTACTAACTTAATTGAATATTAGATGATGTCATTAGAGGAGTTTTATTCAGCAATAGCAGATGCTTATTCTGTAGCTAAGGGAGAACGTTCTCATTATACAAAAGAAGAAGTCGCGGAAAAATTAAATCGACAGTTAAAGAGTGGACGAATTGTAGGAGAAGCTACGACTCAAACCTCTTCTAATGAGGATATGTCTTGGATTAGAAATCCATCTAATAGAGGTTTTGGAGTAGGTATGAGTGCAGATGAGGTATTGGAATCTGTTGATAATAAACCTGCTGAAGAAAATCTTGATTGGAGAAAGGGTATTCGTGAATATGAAGCGGCGACAAAAAATATTGTTAAAGCTTTAGGTCAAATTTATGAGTCTCAACAAAAAATAAAACAAATCCAAGAAGAAATTAATAATCTTCAGAGCAATGAAAATGGTTTAAATAAAGAGCAATTAGCACTTTTGGAAACACAAAAAACTACTGAAGAAAATAAATTAGCACAAGCTCAAGTAGCTTATGAAGCTGCGGGAAAAAGAAAAGAAGAAAGTGGAATTAGAGAATTGGTGTAGGGCGCTGGTAGTGATGCTCTGCCAATTCAAATGGCACGACAAGTTCAACAAATTGATAATTATGCTGAAGCTCAATTAAGAGAATTAAAAGCAATTGTTGATGCTAAAAATACTTATCAAACTAAAGGTTCTTCAACTAAGTGGATTGATAAGTCTATTACTTCTTATTTAAGTCAATATAAACAAATTCTTAAGCTTCAAGAACAAATTGATGCTGGCGAAAAGCGATTGGCTGGTACAGGATTAAAGGGAGAATCCGCAGACAATGCTCGAAGTGTTGTTAATATGCGTAAGCGTCTTTTAGCTCAAATGCAAGCTGAATCTCCAACGTTGGATTTAGAAAAAGGTACTCTTAATGGACAATAGCTTTCTGAGGAACAATTAGTTAAGCTTAAGAAAGAGATTGCTGTTTTAGATGCTAATCATGGAATCCAACTTGAGAAAAACAATGTTTTACAAAAACAAAGTGTTGGTTTAGTTCAGCAAATTGCACAAGGCTTTAAAGCTTCTTTCCGTAATTTAACGGATTATTCATTAGCTTATGCGGTCATTGGTAAGATTAGAATGGCTTATAGCCAGTTGATTAACTATGCTGAACAACTTAATGCTTCTATGGTTGATTTGCAAATCGCAAGTGGATTGACTTATACTAATATTAAGAGCATGATGCTTGACTTTAATGATTTGGCTAAAACTGTAGGTAAAAGTACATTAGAGGTTGCGAATGCTGCTAACGATTGGTTAAGAGCGGGTTATGAAGGACAAGAAGCAAGTGAATTAACTAATGCTTCTATGCACTTAAGTACACTTGGTATGATTGACAGTAGTCAGGCAACGAGCTATTTGATTAGCGTGTTGAAGGGCTGGAAAATCGAAGCCAAGGAAGTCATGGAAGTTGTCGATAAATTAACTGTAACAATATGCAGCGTATGTCGAGCAATCGGCATAGGACACAAACTTAAAAGCAGGTAAATCCTAAAGCCTTACACCACAACGTAATCAGTAATGATAAGCGTGATGGGACGAAAGTAGAAAAAACGTAAGGATGAATATAAGGTTAAATCCTAAGTATTCGTGACAATGGATGTTCATGCAAGTGGACAAATTATTATGCATAATGATTTGTTGCTTTCAACGACTATCTTTTGAGAGAAAGATAGGATAACAAGGCTTAAAAGTTATCCGAAATAGTTTGCCCCTTTAATTAAAGGGTGAAGAAATAGTCTGGTCACGTTCCGAAAGGAAGTGGATTGAAATAACAATCTTGTATAGAATAGCCGACTATACATAAACATAACGCAGTTGATATGGCCGCTGCCGCAAGCGCGGGTGGCATTGCAGAAGCAATGAGCCGTGCAAACAACTCAGCGCAAATGGCTGGCGTGTCGATGAATAAATATATCGGATATTTGACTACGATTATGGATGTTACTCAGAAGTCCGAATCGTCGGTCGGTGAGAGTTAAGTAGTAGCTCTCATGGGAGGATAATACATAAACTCCCTTGAAAAATTTTCTCTAATTGACTTGAAAGCCCAGAAGTGGGTAACAAGGGACAAATTAATAAATTATAATTCATTTAGCAATAATTAAGGAAGGAGGGAAATTAATGTTAAAAATTTGTTTAGTTTGTGGGAAAGAGTTCGAAGCAACTCGAAAAGATTGTAAATGTTGTAGTGAAGATTGCTGGAAAAAATTAAGAGCTGCAAAAAGAAGAAAATCTCATACTACAACAAAATGCAAATATTGCGGAAAAATTTTCTTATAGAAAAAAGAATCTTAGGTTTTTTGTTCAGAAGAATGCCATAATAAATATCACAATAAAGATAAGAGAAAAAGGTCTTATGATACTGTATGCAGTAATTGTGGAAAGCCAATAACTGTTACAAGAAAACAAACGGCATTAGAACCAGTTCGATTTTGTTGCAAAAAATGTGGAGATGAATATAGAAAAGCTCATACATCTAAAATAAAATGTCCTACTTGTGGTAAAGAATTTGTGCCATATAGTGCAAATCAAAAATATTGTTCTCGTATTTGCCGAGATATTGCTATTTTTAAGTCTACAATGGATGAAGAAAAGAAACGAGCTTTTATAGAACATTATGTCAAAGGAAGAAAGCCTCCTAAAAATAAATTAACAGGACCACATTTGAAAATAAGTAATTGGCTGTTTTCTCAAAATATATTACATACAAATGAAAAGCGTTTTAAATCTTTTACCTTAGATATTTTATTAACTGGTACTTTAGGAATAGAAATAATGGGAAGATATTGGCACAAAGATAGCAGATATTATACTAAAGATATTTTCAATGATGTTAAATCAAAATAGTGTTTAGAAAAAGATAAAAGGAAAAATGAAAAATTTAAAAATGAATATGGAATTCATATTTTATATTTGTGGGAAGATGATATAAATTCTAATTTTGAAATGTGTCAAGAATTAATTAAGAAATTTATAGAAAATGATGGAAATCTTTCTGAATTGCATTCTTCAGCTTATTCTTTTGAAAACAATGTTTTAACAGTTATTTCTAATCCTATAAGGTAGTATATGGAATTATAATTTATTGATAGTTTGAACGACTAACTGAGAAAACTTCAAACCCTTATAAATAAGGGATTTTGAAGATGTGATAGTCTGGTCTCACGCTATAACTAAGTAACATATGAAACGTGAGAGAAAGGGTCGAGTGTAAAGACACTCATGGAAGAACTCTTTCCGCTATTATTAATATTTTTAATAATAGTCATTAAAGTAACAGAACGATGAAGACTGTGTTCTCAAGATACCAGAACATTGCCGCTGGTAAGTTCACAGCAGCACAATCCGATATAGATTCAGAGAATTACAATGAAGAGGAATGGTCGGGTCTAAACGATGTCGAAACAGCGCTAAAAGCACTTGGCATCAAAATCCGTTCCTCAGTAGACACATTTAGAGATTTTGACGACGTAATGGAAGAGATAGCATCCAAGTGGGATACATATTCTTCCGTACAGCAGTCTGGTATAGCAACGTCGCTTGCTGGTGTCAGACAAAGAGAAAATATTATTACACTATTTGAAAACTGGGACCTTGTAAAGAAGTATGAGGACATTTCTGCCAACGCCTACGGGACAGCGGTAGAAAAGATGGAAGCTTATTCACAAGGCGTAGAAGCAGCTCGCAAGCGCGTACAAGCCGCATGGGAAGGCTTTGCACTGGTTATAAACGAAAGCGGAGCGCTTGAAACAGCATTTAATGCTCTTGCGGCGGCAATTGAAAATTTACATTGGATTATTTTAAGTACAATTGCGGCGTTAGTAGCAACTAATCCAGTAGGAGCAATGACTACAGTTTCAAGAGCGTTTACTAAATTGGGCTTAACTTTAAGTACAAGCGGATTAGAAAACAAGCTTGGTTTAGTTGGGACAAGTCCTATTACAACGGCGGCCGCAAAAAATATGCGCAATGAAATGGCAGATGTGGCTTTTATAAGGCAACAGTAGGCACTTTGGGGAGATAATTTAGGCAAGTTTAAAGGGAATTTAGATAATGACCGTTTTGCTGGATTTGTTAATTATCAAAGTGACCTTATTGGACTTGATAAAACTGGTAGTAATCGTAGTTTTATTAAAAATTTAGCAACTTTTGCTGGAGCGTTAGGTAGTAAAGACCAAAATAGTATTACTCAAGCAATGAAACCTTTTAGACAAACTCTTTTAAGTGGAGAACAGGCTCAAACAATTTTAAATACTGCATCTAAGCAAACTGCGGAAGCGCTTATTAAAAGTAAAATGGGAATTGTTAGTGGACAAACCGCCGAAGAGAAATATACTCGTGCCAAACAATTAGCGGCGAGAGCATTGTTAAATGATGTGGCTAAGGGTGAGAATAGTAAATATTATGATGCCGACGCTCGTAGAAACTTTATCGCTGCCACAGGTGGTGGAGCGCGTGGACAAGAAATGGATAGACGTAAGCTTGCTCGTGAAGGCGCTTTAAGCATTGGTAGTAGTCTTATTGGAGGTATTGGCGGTAATTAGTTGGGCGGAAATATTGCTGAGGCTTTGTTTGGAGAAAGTGCTAAATCAGTAGGAGAAAGTATTGGTTCTATTTTAGGATTTACTATTGGTTAGTCAGCAATGACTTCTATGTTATCTGCAATAGAAGTTTCTGGCGGTTTTATGGCTGCCTTTGCAGCATCACCAATTCCTTTTATTGCGATTGGAGCTTTAATTGCGGGAGCTATTTGGAAAGGTATAGATGCTATTAATAAAGCTCGTATAGAAAAAGCTCAAAATGAATTTAAGGAACTTAAAAACACTTATGAATCTCAAATTACTGCATCTTCAAAGGCGTCTCGTTACGACGAACTTGCAGAAGGTGTGGACCAATTTGGTCGTAATGTCTCATTAGCAGACGAAGACTATAAGGAATTCTTAAGCACTTCTAATGAATTGGCTGAATTGTTCCCTGAATTGGTCGTAAGAACAGATGAAGCAGGAAATTCTTTCTTAGGCACGGCTGGGAAAGTAGGAAAACTTACAGAAGCAATAGATGAAATGGTTAAAAAATCTCAAGATGCGGCAGACCAAGCCCTATTGAAAGATGATGTTTTTGGTACAGCTTTTGAAGATGTAAAAGCCAACAGTAAAAAAGGCGAAGAAGAAATTGCAAACCTTCAAAAAGCTATCAATATTAGAAAACAAGTTCTTGATAATTTAACCAATGAAGAAAAAGCTCAAGGTTATACCGAAGATAGATATGGGAAAAAGCATTATATTTCAGCTTATGAGCGTGAAATCGACGAATTTGAAGCTCAAATTAAAGATATTTAGAACTTTGATTTAAGTGAATTGGTTGATTATAATAATGCTATTATGCGACAAGATGAATCTTTGCAAACCACTTTAAATTCGCTTTCTGAAGAATCTGCTATTATGGCTAAATAGACAATGACTAATGTGTTTTCCAATCTTGATATATCTGAATATAAAAATAAAGACGAATATCGTGCCGAAATAGAAAATTTGTCTAATAAGATTGCCGAAGTCTACAAAAATAATTCTCGGTTAGTAGAGCTTGAAGCTAATCGTACTGGTAATGCAGGAGAATATTTTGGTAATCGCAAAAAATTATTAGAAGACCTTGTTGATTCTTTCGGTGGCTATGCAGATTTAGATGAGAGTGAAAAGAAAATTCTTATTGGTATTGGATTCGAATTTGATGAGGATAACCAAATATGGGTTGATTCAAAAGATACTATTCGTACTATTGGAAGAGAATTTGGTTTTAGAAGAACTGGCAAAAAGAATGGTATCACAGCAGAAAATCTTGGGCAATTATCTACAGAAGATGTTGATAAAGTTTATGGATATTTAAAGAGTGGGGAAATTAATAAATACACCTCTATGGATACCATAGTAAATATGCTTTATGCGGATAGAGAAGTTCCTGAGAATATTCCAATAATGTCAAAATATGTTGAAACTTTGAGCAAACAGGCAGAGGAAGCTAAAAATGTTCTTAGTAATATGAGTCTTGATGATTGGAAAGCTATGGATAAGGACCAATTACAAAAAACTTTTAGTAACTTACCAGGAGCTTGGAGAAATGGTATTAAGGGAATAAAAGACGCTATTGACAATGGCGATTTTGGCGAAGATGAATTAAAAGATAAATTGGATTCTTTGTATCAAACATTGGGCTCAGGTGTGATTGATGCTTCTTCTGAATTGGCTAAATTATCTTTAAACAAGGTGTTTTCTGCATCTCAATTAACTGATGATATAGATGGTATTGTAGATAGTATGAGCGAACTTCAAAAAGCTCTTAAAGCGGTAGCTGAAAGCTATGATGCGCTAAAAGAAGCCCAAAAAGAACAAAATGCTCATCGGAAATTAAGCTTATCTACAGTTGTTGATTTGTTAGCTACAAATATGAATTATGCTTAGGTTTTGGAATTTGAAACTGATGCAGAAACAGGAAAGACCACAGCAATAAGATTGGCAGCAAATGCTCAACAAATTATGAATCAAATGCAAATAGATGCAATAAAAGCTAATTTGGAAGTTGCTATAGCTAATAATAATCTTGCTATTCAAGAAAAACAAAAACAAATTTCTTTGTTAAAGGGAGAAACGGTTACTAATAACGCAAACAAACAAACCGAAGACGCAATTACCTTAACTCAAGTTTGGGGTAAGGTAACTACTCGGATTGCAAAAGCTTTAGCAAGAGTTGTTACTTTGCTTGGAGCATTGAAATCAGGAAGTAGTATAAAGAGTGCTCTTGAACAGGCTGAAAATGCTTCAAATGCCATTAGCGAATGGGATGATGTCGAATGGGTTACTAAATATCAAAGTATGTCCAGAGACGAAAGAGAAACTGCTATTTAGAATTTAAGAGATGAAATAGTAGATTTACAAAGTGAAAATAAGACTTATCGTTATACGGCTGATAATTTAAATGCTAATAACATCGGCAGTGAATTGCGTGGTTATGTAAAAAATAATGATGAAAATGCTAAGAAAGAATTAGAGGATTGGCTAAGTGCTCTTGAAGGAGTATATAATAAGGAATTCTATCTACGCAAGTCATTAATAGAGAAAGGTAATCTTACTGCCGAAGGCCAAGATATGTATATGAGCGGAGCTTATTATGATAAAATGAGAGACGTTTATACATTACAATCTAAGTATTATGAAGCTCAATTGCCGAAAGGAAAAGCAATTACTGAATATACTAAAGACCAATTAGCGTATTATCAAAAATGGCAAGAAGTTCAAGTAAAGATTAATAATCTCGATGATGAACAAGTAGAAGATAAAATCAACATTTTATAGCTCCAAGATGTATCTTATGACCAGCTTATTGCTGCTCAGGAAGAGTTAATTAAAACTTCTGATACATTAGAAGAACAAATTACTCGCGAGAATGAGCTTAATAATCTCATTAAACAACGTTATGAGCTTTATAGAGATATTGCAAGTTGGCAGAGAGAAATGTTGGATATTGCTCTCGAATATGAGAGTGGTACTCCTGATACTGCTGGATATGCTGACCTTGTTAGTCAAAAGAAACAGAATCTTGAAAATGAGATGGAAGCTGTTAAACAGAGAATGGCTGAAATTCAGGATTCTGACCGCAAGGATAAACAAGAAGAGCTTAGGAATCTTGCCAAACAATATGCGGAACTTTATAAAGAATATGCAACTGTTGATATTGATGTTCTTAATGATAAGCTTGATGTCCTTGAAAGAAGATTGGATTTGCTTGAAAAGAGCAAACCTCAAGAGTGGGCAAAATATGATGATATTGCGCCTTATTATCAGCAAAACATTGGGTATCTTGAACAAAAAGCGGCTTTGATTAGAGAATAGCTTGAAGATGTTTCAATGCTTACTGACGAGCAAGTTCAAAATTTGGTTGACCAACTTAATGATGTTACCGTAGCCTTACATGAGGCTCAAATGCAAATGTTGGAAGACCAAAAGAATTATAAGGAAAGTCAATATAACGCTTTAGTTTCTAAAGTTCAGGAATATATTACTGAGCTTGAAGATGCTATGGATGAGATTGAAAAAGCTTATGAAGATGAACTTAAGCCTCTTGAGCAGGCCAATGAAGAACGCGAAAGAGCGATAAAACTTGAAGAATTGCTTGCGGCAAAGAAACGTGCCGCTTAGGAGAAGGAGAGAGTATATCGTCAAGGCATAGGATGGGTATACGAATCCCCACGTTCCAAACAACGCGAGGCACAAAAAGACCTCGATGATTTTAAGCGTCAAGATAAAATTGACGACCTTACAGGCACAAAAGATGCAGAAAAAGAAGCTCTTCAAGAAAGAATTGACAACCTCAATCTATACCTTAAAGCATTAGAGTGGAGTTGGAATGAAGCTGAACGAATCGAGCGTGACAGACTTCTTGCAGAGATGATGAATATTGACCAATCTCTTTCCAATGAAGAAATTCAAAAAGAGATGCGTCAGCGTATTATGGATGATATGCAAAACTTTATTGAAGTCCAGAATAATGATTATCAAAATTATCTTGGTATCTTCTCAAGTTTTATTAACTCTTATACACAGTTGGTTCTTCAACTTGCAGAACTTCAGCGTCAAGCACTTTCTTTGATTAATTCCAGCCAATATTTAGGCTCAAATGCTGGAGGTTCATTCTCCATTACTAATGCAACAGGTGGTGGCGGTTTTGGTAATGCTCTTGACCGATTTGATAGTGGTGTGGATTATTCTCGTGACTTCCAAGCTGAGATTAATGCTGCTCTTAAAGACCCACGGAATTATGGTCCTGATGGACAATTAAGTGCTGAGGGCAAAGCTCATTTAGCGAAACTTGAAAAGTATCGTAACAAAAAAATTGACTTGGGCCTTGGTGGGAATTATGAAAAGACTTATAATTACACTTCAGGTTCTTCTTCTGGTGGAGGCTCTGGGAAATCTTCTGGCGGAAGTGGCAACAAGACATCTTCCAGTGGTCCTTATAATTCCAAAACAGATTATAATAATGAGTCTAAATACCTTGACAATCTTATCAAAAACGGCTCTGCTGGTCAAAAAGCTTGGGCTCAAAATCAGAAGAAGGAACTCGATAAGGCTCAAAAAGGTTATGCAGACGGCATTGAAAATGGTCCCGTTACATATACAGGTCTATCAATGTTGCATGGCACACATTCTAAACCTGAATATGTTCTCAATTCTGACCAAGCTTATAACATCTTACGCAATTTGGCCACAACCAAATTACCTGAATACACTTCCACTTTAAGTCAAGACATGGGAGTTTCCTATGTAATTCAAGGTGATGTAGTGCTCGAAAACTGTGATGACCCAGCGCAATTCTGGAATCAGGTAATGGCCGCAACTCATAATCGTTACAATGTAACAAAGAATAAGCGCTAATAAGCATTAAATAAAAAAGTAAACATTTGTGTATACTTTTTAAATAATAGCAAAACCTAATAAATACAGGAAGAGGTTGAGGATTCAACTCGCCTCTTCCTCTTCCTATTAATTTTTGTAAAGGAGTTGATTAATATTTTATATAAGTCGAGCAATTTAACCCCGAACCTTGGAGAGATAGATGTTACAGAAAATAACACTCTTTCAGCTTAGGTTAATACTACGGGTACTACAGTAAAAGCTTGTAGAGTAAAAATAATTACTGGCGATGGAAATGATGTTCTTTATGATTCAGACAACGGATATTCTTCAACGAATCTTCCTCCGAATTTAAAAAAGCCAGTTGTTAATAAAGGCATAGTTGATTTTGATTTAACAAGCGCAATCTGTGCCGCAAATAATGTTGTAAATGGTAAAGACTATCAATGGAATATTAGAACTTATGAAGCCAAACGTGGTTCTACTGCACAACCTCAAACAACGGTTTGTCAAGGCTTCCTTGTGGGTTCTACTAAATCTGTAATTTGGACTTCTTATGTTGAAAATTCCGATATTAATAATGCCTTAATATATGACAAATATATTGAAATTAAGGGTTATGATAGTTCTGGTAATAGTAATTTTATGCCTTTACCAGACCCAAATACAGAACAACTTGTTATTCCTACTGATAAAACTTTTAAGGAAAGAAAGAAAATTTATTGGGTCGAAAACGAACTTGGCTGGAATAAAAATTATACTAAGCTTGAATTTGATGACCTGTTTACATACAGCTATAAAGATGGAACAACTTTTGATGTATATCAATGTGATGACCAACATACTTTAACCTCTTTTTATGTGAATCCAAATGATGACCTTGAAAGAGCAAGATGGGTTGAAATTTATAAATCAGACGGGACTTCAATTAATGGAGCAACTGCTGTAAAATATAAAATTATTGGCTATGGTGAAGAAACTGGCGAAATTAGATTACAAGAGGCTCTTCCCGAAGTTCCTCAAAATGGTTGGACTTATAAATTATTTAAGAAAGACACGGTAAAAGATACTTATGAAGAAGTTGTTGTGCCTTCTCCTAACAATATTTTGGGTGGTAGTCCTCTTGCAAGTGGCAAATTAATTTCGAATCGTAATGCGTCAGGAGAAGTGACGGCACAATATTTTATTCAGCCTAATATTAATATTGGGTCTGATAAGTTCAATCCTGCTGAAATTGTTTTTGATAAAACAGGTGCAAGAATTGATTTATACGAAAAAACTTCCGATACAGTTGTTCCTCGGAGAACTACTGATATTACATTTGATAAATTAGATAATACACAATGGCTTATTGAAGTAAAAGATGGTATTATTGAACAAGGTATAATTCCTATTGCTCCTAAGACTCCATATACTGCTTATACAGATTTTATGGATTCCATGCCAAATGCAATTTTTTACGCAAGAACAAAGCCCAATTTAATTATTTTCTATAATAATTTGAACAATCAAGCAAATGATGTTTTGTATATTACGCCTGATGCACAAATTGAGACTTTGATTAAACAACATAAAAATGTTTATATTGAATTGTTTAATTCTGATGGGCAATCAGTTGCAGAAAAGAATAAGATTATTTCTTATGACAACACGATTGGTTATGTAAAATGTGCAAATTCTTTTGATTTATTCTATGAAGACGAAGTAGAGTTTTACACTTATAAACTTTATACTTATAATGCTGATACGCAAGTTTATACTGAATTAACAGGAGTTGAGAATGCTCAAGCTTCAAATTATGCTTCGACTACTTCAGGCACTTAGCCTTGGAGAGATGTACATTTTAAGACAGATTGGGATTCTCCTGAAAATGTTCAGGTAAAATATTATAAGTATACTTTATATGATTCTCTGGGCAATGTTGTCGCTCAAAGCGAAGATATTTATGACAGCTTGTTAGAATGGTCTTTTAGAGGATTGCAAACTTCAGATGATGTGGAATTGCCTAACAAGTATACAATTCAGATTGATATTACTGACCAATATGGAGATGAATTTATTCAAACAGCAGATTTTACAATTTGGTATCAAATAGACCAAAATGTAACTCCATTAGCAACGACTTTTGATTGTAAAGAAGGTGCAATTACTCTTTATGCAAACGCGCCTGTTTATACTGCGCCTGTTGAAAAGAATGGATTAAAAGCTGTTGATGAAAGCAATATTTATATTTTTGGTGATGATTTACCTTCCAAAGCTATTTTGAAAATTGGGGATGGAGAGTGCTTGTGTTATGACAGGTTGGTAAGTAATGGAAACCCTCTTGTTTTTCCGCCGAGTTTTGTTTTCTTAACAAGATTACAACTTACGCCAAGATTTAATGAGCTTACACCTACTCCACGGAATCAAATTGTATTTTAGATTGCGCATACAGCACAATATGGTCAAGAGGCGATTGGTGACACTCCTGCTACAGAAGAGATTATTGACACCTATACTTTAAAATGTGGTAGCACAGAATCTTTCTATATGGATAATACAGGAAAGATTGTCCCGAATCCAGACCAGTATTTAATTAAAGTATATAAAAATGATGAAACCGAACCTTTAATGTGCTTTAAAAATGGCACAGCAAATTCGTTTAATATTTAGACCGAGGATAAGCGTTTTGATGGTACTACGGGTTACTTCTTTAGTCCTACAGCGATTAAGAACGCTTTGCAAAGTCAGACAAATATTCAAATTGTTTCTGCATTACCTCCCAGCATTACTCCTGAAATTGCTGCGAAGAAATATTTGCTTACTGCAACTACAGGTAAATATTTAAGTGGAGGTATTTATAAATATAATACTATTACTGAGGAGTGGGAACTTCAAGCCGAAGATTATTATTTCCTTGAAAATATTTCTCAAGTTGATGGTGCAACTTATGAAAGTTTGGATGTTCCTACTGTTGCACAAGGAGAAAATGGGGAAATTCTTTGGTATGATGAAACGGAAAATCCTGATAGTGATTTGTTATATATTGATTCTCATTTGATAAATGAACTAAACACAACGGCATTTAATGACCGTTGGTTCTTAATTGTTCTTAAAGTTATTCGTGAAAACAACAACAGTACAGTAACGTGCGATATTAGAATTGAGACCAGAAAGGAGGTCGTAAGTCATGGCGAATGATACCGAATATAAAAATTATTTGTTTATAAATAGCAATATTAATGTTGACGTTCTTCGTCTTGACCGCGATACAACTATTAGTCTTGATGGAATGAATAAAGACGGAAAAGATATTTATGCTTTAACTCAAGAAAAGAGTATTACCGCAGATACAATTCTGTTTAATACTTTTGTATCAAATGGAGAGTATCAGATTGATGGACAATATTTTGACCCTGAATCTGAAGAATCAGGTGCTACTTTCTATATTTATAGAAAAACACCTTATCAAAAATATTATGATTATATTTGTTCTCTTGAAAATGGGACAACCATATTAAGAGATTATAATATTGCTAATAATGAATATTATCATTATTTAGCCGCAACAGAAGTAAAAACAAGTTCTGGTATTAAATATAAAATTTATCAGAACGAAGAAGAAACTCCTGAGAATCCTAAATATGTTCAGGATAGCGAAGGCTTATATTATCTTCCAGTAAAATGGGATAGTTGGCAGATTTGTGATATTGAAGAATCTGATGAGGAAAATACTTTCATAAAAACTGGTAATACTTGGAATTTAGGCTTGAACATGGAAGATGCTGCGGTAACTCAAAACACAAGTGTTTCTATGTGGGAGACTCTTGGTAGATTTGATAAATATTCCGTAGGTCAGCGTAATTATGATAGCTCTGCTGTAACGTGCTTACTCGGTGATATGAAAGAAGTTCTTCATGTTGAGGGACCTGTTAACACTATTGTAAACAAGTATGAATATACAGAGGATGCGTATGCTATTTCAAAATGTGATTATGATGAAGAACTTTCAAAAGCTTCTTTGCAAAGTCAAAACAGAATAAAAGCAATAACTCGAAAAAATCTTATTGACAATAAGTACCAAAGGTAGTATACTAAGACTGAGGCTTGGAAAGAGTTTTGTAGTAATGGTAAATTGAAATTGCTAAAAGACATAAAAGGTAACAAATGGATTTGTCAAATTCAGTCTGCTCCCACAAGAACAGTAAACGGTATTAGTAATTATCTTTTGACTACTATTACTTTTGAATGGAGAGAAGCTGTGGACGCTTCAACTTCTGTAGTTGTATAGGTTGAGTAATAAAGAAAGGGGGATGCCGAATAAATGAAATTGTTTGGAGAAGTATTATTTTCAAACGGTGAAGATGAAGACATTCCCTTTTCTAAACTAAAAAGACTTTTAGAAATGCCTTATCTTAAGCCGAGATATAGATTAAGTGTTTTAACACAAGATGAGCAGGTTGCATATATTATCCCAGAAGGAGATATTGTAGCTGATAGTATTAACTATACTGAATCATATCAAAGCGGACAAAGACGTAATATTTCCCTTGAATTAGTTAATACAGATGGACGTTATACTCCAAATGTAAATGGACTTTGGGTGAATAGTCGTTTTAGTTTTGAAATAGGAATTGAATACTCAGGGCGTATTATTTGGTTTCCTAAAGGAATCTATATTATGGGTAATGTAGACCTTACAAGAGGAAATTCAGAAAAAACAGTTTCTTTACAATTACTTGATAAGTATGCCATTTTTGAAGGAAAGACTGGTACTCTTGAAGTCGCTTATGAGGTTGAGCTTGGAAGTGACATAAGAGATGCAGTTAGAGGAATTTTAAATTTCTCTCTTGAAAATGGTTATATTTTAGATTATAAAGATGTTATCTTTGACCCTTCTTTGGTTGGAATGGTAACACAACAAACCATTCGAGCCGAGCAAGGTGAGAATTATGGAACAGTTATTGATGCTTTAGCAACACAATTATCTGCTGAATATTATTATAATAATGTTGGTAATTTATGTTTCTATCCCATTAATGAAACTGTAGACGATAGTGTTAAACCTATTATTTGGACTTATCCTTCTTTTGGAAGAGATTTACATAATATGAGTTTAAGCTATCAGAATGAAGATATTGTAAATTGTGTTAAAGTTGTGGGAGATAATGTTGACGATGGCATTTATAGTGCTGTTGTTACTAATGAGAATCCCAGTTCTCCTATTTGTATTCAGCAAGTGGGAAGACGCACTGCTCCTCCTTATAGTGAAGCTAATGTATGGAGTGATGACCTTGCACATGACCTTGCAGTATATTATTTAAGAAAATCAAGCTTTGTTGCAGTACAATTTTCTTGTTCTGTAAGCTTTAATCCTGTACTTACTGTAAACAATATTTGTGAAATTGAAGATGATTATTTGAATTTGAAGAGGAATAAATTACTTATAACTTCAATTTCTTTCACTTCTGAAAGTGGACAAATGAGTGTTGCTTTTTGTAACACGGAAGATTTACCAAGTAACACTAAGAGGACTTAATGAAAGGAGGCTGCTATGAGCAGACGTAAAAATAATATTCAAAGCGATTATACTATGGACGATTTAGCAGACTCCCTATTAAGTCGTATATTAGCGTGTGTAGACCAAAAAGCATAGTCTAATGATATTACAAAAGGGGCTATTGTTACCAGAGTCAACGAAGATGGGACAGTAAATGTTAAACTTCCTGCTGATGAAGAAGGTCACGAATTTACAAAGATTTCCAATCAAAGTGTCTATGAGTTATCTGTGGGAGATTCTGTTGAGCTCTATTTAAAAGGTGGTCGTTATTCTAATTGTTGGATTATAGCCAAACATGGAATGGGACGGAAAAGAGTTGCTTTAGAAACTCAAAAAGGTAATACTGTAGTAGTAGGTGGAGGAAGTTCAACGGGTGGAGGTTCTGGAACTATTCCTGAAAGCATACTAAAGCACTTAGTCGATTATAATAATCCTCATAGAGTTACAAAAGAACAACTTGGCTTAAGTAAAGTGGTTACATCTATTAATGGTGAAAGTGGAGATGTTACCATCCCAACAGTTATTAATGATGCTAAATTAACCATCCAATAGAATGGAACAGAAGTTGGCAATTTTACGGCAAATAGTGCTGTAGATAAAACTGTCAACATTACTGTTCCCACTAAACTTAGTGAGCTTGAAGATGATTCTTCTTTTGCTAAGACGAGTGAATTGCCAACAAAAACAAGTGAGTTGGAAAATGATAGTGGATATATTACTTCAAGTGATATACCATCTATTCCTGTTACAACTGTTAATGGAAAAACTGGGGCTGTTGTTTTAAATGCAACAGATGTTCGGGCTTTGCCTAATACTACAGTAATTCCAACTACTACGAGTCAACTCACAAATAACAGCGGCTATATTACTTCAGCGGGAGCACCTGTTCAAACGGTTAATGGAAAAACTGGTGCAGTTCAATTAACTGCAACAGATGTGGGTGCTATATCGGCAGCCGATATATCTCAAACATTAGGCAATTCAAGCACAAAAGTTCCAAGTGAAAAAGCTGTTGCAGATGCTATGTCTGCGGCAGGATACGGCGATATGCTTAAAGCAAAATATGCTAACAATAGCACGGATGATACTGTTGATAAAGCGTTTTCTGATGCCAACGGTAAAAACATTGCTGATACATACGTTCCAAAAGACGGAGGAACATTAAATAATGCGGACGCAAATACTTTAACTGCTACAGGAAATTATTTAATCGGAGAAAGTTGTACTAATTTCCCTGATGGTAGTTAGGGTAGTGTGGTTTAGGTTGTTGGAGCGGGTGGTTCTGCTTACCAAACAACAGTAATATATGCAACAAACACATATGCTCACAGAGCATATAATGGAACCACTTGGACTGCGTGGAAAGATGCGAATGGTGCGGTTGTCTCTGCAACACAGCCTCAGTATCAAAATGTTGGTAGTCTATGGTTTAAAGAAATTACCTGATTTCATTCGTTGGGTAATAAATAACAAAAACATTTTTAGCAAATCCTTTATTTCGAAAATATTCATTTTTAGGGTAAAACCTTTAAACTTAATAAGACAAAAAAATAATTTTAAAAAACATAAAAAATTTTTCTTGACAAACGGTGAAAGGTGTGTTATACTTCAATCACAGTGAGAGATGAATTGAGATTTTTGGTATGGCACACCTTTTTTCACCGCTCACATTTTCCCAGCAAATATAGACGAAAGGGGTAGACAAATATATGGTAACGAATCTTATTTGCGATGCTTGCAAGTTCCAGCCTAAGTGTGTTGGCTATAATAAGCTCAAGCCTTTTACAGACGAAGCCCGAACCGACCTTGGCATTGAGCTTGAGATGCAGAAGTGCAACGATTTTGTTGACATGAATGACAATGATGAAGACGCGGGTTGATTTCTTCTGAGGTAGAGATTCATTGACTCTAAGCACAAAAATGCTTAGCCAAGTGAAGCCATTTTTGGTGGATTTATACAAAAAATAAGTCAATAAACAGGCTTAAAAGGTAAATAAAAAGACACTTTTATTTGACGAACAAATTTTAGACATTTAAGGAGATATTTTTAACATGAATAATAATTCTGACCAGATTCGTAGACTTTAGAACGTTGTAATCCTTGAGGGTGCTCTTGCAGAGCTTGAGGAACCTCGTACTGGCACAGGTAAAGATGGTATCAATTACATCTCCCTCCGTGGTGCTGTACAGTGTGGCGATACTGGCGTTTACACTCGTAGCTTCCGTGCCTTCATTAAAGAAAAGAAGACTAACGGTGAAGATAGCAAGGTTTATAAGGATGTAGTTGAGTGGCTTAAGACCGCAACTCCTATGACGAAGAACGCTGAGAATCCTACTATGGTTCGTCTTCAGGGTAGTCTTTCCGATAACGTTTATGTTAATCGTGAGGGTGTTCTTGTTGAGGGTACTGAGGTTTCTGTTCAGTTCTTTAATGAGTTTAAGTCTTTCAATGCTTCTCTACAGCTTGAGGGTTATATTAAAGATATTAAGCCCGAAGTTCGTGGCAAGGATGATGATGCTCACGAGACTGGTCGTTATAAGATGCACTTTATTACTCGTGACTTCTATGGTAATACTCTTGACCTTAAGAATATTATCGTTCCCGCTGAGACCTATGACGATATTCAGTCCATTGGTTATGATGAGGGTGCTACAGTTTCCATTAATATTGACTGGATTCCCTCTCAGACTGAGGAAGCTCCTAAGAAGAAGTCTGGTGGTTTCGGTAAGCAGGTAGACCTCGGTTCTACCAGTGGTAATTCCTATCTTGAGATGATTCTTGTTGGTGGTTCTGACCCTTATGATGAGGATTCCAAGGATGCTCTTAGTCCCAAGATTGTTCGCGCAATGATGGCCGAGCGTACTGCTCACATTAAGGAAGTTGAAGCGAATGGTTATCTTGGTAACAAGGGTAGTACGGCTTCTGCTGGCTCAACTGCCAAGTCTGGTGGTTTTGGAAAGGCTAAGACTGGTTCTTTTACTACTATTGAAGACGATGATAATGACCTCCCGTTTTAAGTCGTAAGAAAGGGGTAAAAGAATATGGCTATTGATTTAATGAACCTTGCTCCAACCACAATTAGTAGAGACCTTAAGGGTAAGTATGTATGTCTTTATGGTGACGCAGGTAGCGGTAAGACCTCTCTTGCGGTTTCTTTCCCTAAGAATCTTCTACTGGGATTAAAAAGAGAGATGGAAGTTTTACTATCCATTACAAGTCCCTTGGTAGTGAACCTATAAATATAGGGTGTGCTTTTTAGTGCTAACGGTGGAACCCCAGTGAAACTCTGGGCAATACCGTGCCAAGCCTGTATAGAATTATACTTGAAGGTGTAACGACCATCCCCATAAAGGGGTTAGGATTAAAGCGTGGTGAAAGTCCAAATCCGAAGCGCTACCACTTATTTGAGCTTGCCATATTTCTCAAATAAGAAGAGATGGTCTATTCCTTATGGTAACATAAGGTAGGTAAAGTTGAACACGGTTGGAACGCACAGTCTAACATTTACGCAGTTGATGTTCCTACTTGGGCTGATTTCAAGGCTTATGTTAAGCAGTTGAAGAAGCCTGAGATGAAGGAAAAATTTGACACAATTAGTTTAGATACCATTGGCCTTGCTTGGGACCGTTGTATTGAGTATATTTGTGATAAGAACGATGTAGAGAAGATTAATGACATCCCTTATGGTGGTGGTTATTCCGAAGCTCGTAAGGAGTTTGAGAAGATGATTATTACCATCACTCAGCTTGGTTACGGTCTTGTTATCATCGCTCATGCAGATGTTCACCTTGAAGCTGACCCTGATAATGCGAATGCAGAAGTTCGTGTTCTTGGTCCTGCTGTTCCTAAAAAGGTTGCTGATATTGTAAATCGTCTTGTTGATATTACTGCTTATATTAATATTGATAAGAATGGTGAACGTTGGCTTTATCTTCGTAGCACTCCTACCATTACGGCAAAGAGTCGTTTCCGTTACACTCCTGACCGTATTCCTATGGGTTATGATAGCCTTGTCAATGCTATCGCGGACGCTATTGAAGAGGAAGCAAAGAATGGTGGTACAGTAGTTGATACTCCTGTCGAAGCTGCTCCTGAGAAGAAGCAGGTCAATTTCGATGACCTTGTAGCTGAGATTAAGGCGTATGCTATTGCCATGAATAAGATGGAGAAGATGTCCGAGTATTCCAAGATTGTTGTAGAGTATCTTGGTAAGGGTAAGGCAGTTAAGGACTGCAATGAGTCTCAGGCAGATATTCTCATGCTTATTCTTTCTGACCTCCGTGATTGGGGTGCAGAAAATGACCTCGATATTGCTCGTAAGGTCTAATAATTAACTAACACAAAGGAGATTGGAGAAAGTAAACAAGCTGAATCCTTTCTCCTTTGTTTTTCTAATTATAATTTTACAGAAATGGGGTGTTATATATCGGTAGAAAGCCAAATAGAGTTTTTACTTGTGCTCGGTGTGGACTTTAGTATCCATCTGAATTGAAAATTACAGTTGCAAATAAAAACTATTGTCCAAGTTGCGGTACAATTCGTCGCCAAAGAGCAGAAGATTATAAAAATCTCTTCAATTATATTTTCTTTACTATGGGCTACGATGGAGAGTTAGACCCCAAAAAAATGTCTGTCCCTGTAAACATCCTTAAAAAAGGCTATCATATGGATGCCTCTAAGGTTCTTTGGACTCTTAAATATGTTAATGAGTACGAGAAAAATAAGCCTCGGAGAATGCAAACAGAGATGGATTTAATTAAACTGGTAACTTCTTATTATCTTCAAGCTAAATTTTTCTGGGCAACTTGTGAAGAATTAGACCAAAGCTCTACTCAAGAAAAGATAGATGAAAGTTTAGAATTTCCAGTTCATCAAGTTGTTATCAATCGTTCTGACCTTGAAAAAGCTCGTATTGCAGATGAAGAGAAAAGAGCTCTTCGTGAACATCGAGTGATTCCAGAAGATTATGACGGCGATATTGACGAATTGGATTTTGATGATTTTATTTGGGACGCTGATTATGATAAAGAATTTTTGAAACAGCGCAAAGAACTTTGGGAAGCTGAAAGAGCAAAAGAAGAAGAGTCTTATTTTACAGATGAGATTTTACCAGAAGACCTCAATGAAGAGGATTTACTACTTTATAAAGGGGAGACAGATTCGTGGCAAGTAAAATAAATTTCGACCAAGACGATTATAATTCTCGTATTGCTGCCCTTGAAGTTATTGGCTGTATTATTTAGAAGCCAGATTTACTTGCGGGGCATAGGCTTGAGAAAACGGATTTTACGAATCTTGTAGCTCAAGCTGTTTTAACTGCGGTTAAATATCTCTGGGCAAAAAGAGTAGAGTTCATTGATATTAACATTATCAACGAATGCCTCTCCAAAAACTATCCTACATTTTATCGCATTTATCAAAGAAGTCAGCGGGATAACTTTGTAGGTCAGGCAGTGACAAAATGCCATCCTATGAACTTTGAAGCCAACTATAATGAGCTTAGAAAATTTTCTTTGCTTCGCTCTCTTATGAATCAGGGTATTGATATAACTGATATTTATGACCCAAATGAGTTTGATGATGATGAGGGAGAAAATAAGAAAAAAGAATTTGTTAAGATGACAACAGATGATATTCTTCTTAAAATCCGTCAGAAGCTTATGAGCACTACACTTGATTACACGACTAAAGCTGGTCGTGATAGTATTAAAGCTGGTGGAGTTGAGCTTCAAAAGTTTGTTGAAGACCGTAAAAATGGGGGTAGTTATGGTTTAAGCTATTCCAGTAATTTTTATACAACTATTACTGGTGGTATGAAGCCAAGACATTTTAATATGATGTCTGCTGGCACTGGAACGGGAAAGAGCCGTCAGTCAATTTCAAACATTTGTCATACTTTTGCAGTAGAATATTATGATAATAAGCTAAAGAAATTTGTCCCAAATCCTCATGGTACTCAAAATGCAGTTCTTTATATTGGAACTGAGATGGAACTTGTAGATGAAGTTGAGCCTATTATGTTGGCTTATATTGCAGATGTTCCACAGGAACATATTATGGATTACACTTATGCAGATGGCGAATATGAACGAGTTCTTTATGCTATCGATGTTCTTGACAGAAGTCAAATTTATTTGGAATATGTCCCTGATTATGACATTTCTACACTTGAGCAAACCATTGAAAAGTATGTTCTTCAAAAGAATGTAAGACACGTTTATTTTGATTATATTCATATTACAACAGATTTGATTGCAGAATTTCAAGGAGAAGCTAAAGCAAAAATGTCTGTTCGTGAAGACCAAGTTCTTGCTAATGTTGGTACAAAGCTAAAAGAGCTTACTCGTAAATATGATATAAGTCTTGATACTTGGACTCAGGTTTCAGGTGATTGGAAAAATGAAAACAATCGAGACCAAACTATTATTCGTGGTAGTAAGGCATTAGCAGACAAAGCAGATGTTGCAGGATTAATGATGCGTCCTACTGCCGCAGAACTTAAAAAAATTGAGCCCATTCTTAAAAACCGTTTTGGGGGACAAAAACCCAATGTTTATTATGCGATTTACAAAAATCGTGGTGGAAAATATGTCAATGTAAAAGTTTGGTTATATGTAGATTATTCTACAATGCGTGTTTCTGACCTCTTTTGTACGGATTATGATAATAAATTAATTGATAAAGTTTTTCTTCCAGAAACTTTTGTATCTGTTAATGAAGATGGTGTAGTCAATTATAGTAGGCATAAGGAAGATGTCCCTGTCGGGGCAGGAATTTCTGCTAAGAATACAGTAAATGGAAATACTACAAAATTGGTAAAGCCGACCAAATATGAAGCAATTTATTCAGATGAAACTGGTGGAGATGACCCAGCAGAAAGAGCAATCAAAGAAGCGATGGAGTCTGGTGAGGTAACTTCTGTTGTGAGTAAAAAACTCCAAACAAGACTTGACCTTGAAAAAGAAAACGAAGAAAATATGTATTCTACTAAAGTAACCAGAGAAGATTTTGATAATGATGGTTGGCCGGTAGAAAAATTTAGTGAAATTGAGGAAGAGGAGTAAAATCCTCTCCTTTGGTTAACATTATGATAGATAAAGACGAATTATTAAAACGTGTTACGCCTGAGATTGTGATTGAAATAATGGATGAAAACGGTGCTCCTTTAAATCATACAAGCAGAGATGGTTCAACTGGACAGCAGCTTTTGTGGTTTAAAACTATTTGTCATGGAGGTTCTAAACCTAAACTCTGTTATTTTACTCAGTCAAAAAACTTTTTCTGTTATACTTCATGTGGAGCAATGAGCTTTTTTGAGGGGATTAAAAGAATTAGAAATGTAAGAGATAAGGACTTTTATAAGGGTGTTATTCTTTATATCGCTGATAAAGTTGGACTAAAATCAACTCAAGAAAAAGGTTTTGGTACTTATCGTAAAGATGATAGAGATGATATGAGAACCCTTGAAGATAATATGAGTATTTCTGGTTGGGGAGATTGGCGCGAAAAAATTAAAAATCAAAATGAAAATATCAACAACAAAATTATTCAAGACGAAACAATTCTAAACTATTTTGAAAATAAGATTTATGATGGATGGCTCAAAGAGGGCATTTCAGAAAAATCTATGAAAAAGTATGGAATTAAATGGTATGAATATCAAAAGCATATTATTATTCCACATCGAAATGAAGATGGACAGTTAATTGGTATTCGTCGTAGAAGTCTTAAACCAGAAGACAAAAACAATAAATATATGCCTGAATTTATTGAGGGTAAAGATTATGGGCATTCTTTAGGTCTGAATCTATATGGTCTTTACGAAAATAAAGCTGCAATAGAAGAACGTGGCAAAGCTATTATTGTTGAGGGAGAAAAAAGTGTTTTGCTTTCAGATACCTATTTCGGCAAGAATAGTATTGCTGTAGCTACTTGTGGCTTCTCTGTTTCTAATAAGCAAGCCAATCTTTTAGGAGACCTTGGTGTAAGACAGGTTTACCTTGGATTTGATAAAGACTTTGATGAGTTTGACTCTAAAGCAGTTAAGGGGTACAATAGCAATCCTGCAACTAAAAGAGACTTTGAGATGTATAAAAACAAAATTATTTCCATTGCTTCAAAATTAGCTGGAATGGGTTTTGCAGTTTACATCATTAAAGATAAAGAGGGTAAACTTAAAATCAAAGATTCTCCTTTTGATGAAGGTAAAGAAACATTTCAAAAGTTATTCGCAAGTGCAGAAAAGTTTGATATGAATAAGTTGAAGTGGAATCAAGGGTGATAATTATGTAGACGAGGATAAATAATAAATGAAAAAGTTACAATGGAAGACAAGATTTAATACTTAGTTTAAGGAAGAAGTAGATTTCTTAGATACTCTTCTTGAAAGCTATGGTATTACAGACATAAAGAGTTTTGTTCATCCTGTCAGAAGTGAGTTGAATGACCCATTCTTGATGAAGAATATGGATAAAGCTGTAAAATTAGTCCATGATAAATTAAAAGAAGATTGTAAAATTCTAATTTATGTGGATGGAGATTGTGATGGTGCAATGGCAAGTTCTGCCTTAACTCAGATTCTTAAATATATTAAACCTGATGTTAAGTTAGACTATACTTACGCTTTCCAGAAAGACCACGGACTTACTATGAGTAAGTTAGCAAATTTTACAAAAGATGAATTTGGATTGATTATAATTCCAGATGCATCAATGGAAGCTAAAGATGCTATTGAAATCACAAGGAATTTTTCTGCTCCTATTTTAGTTCTCGACCACCATTTAGTTTCATCTGAGACTCAAGATGCTTGGACTGGCGAATGGATGGATAGAGAAAAGGCAATTTCTATTTATAAAGAGAACCCGTCTGAATATAAGACTCGTTTTCATACGGATTGTTATGTAAATTATTGTTTGCCTGTAAATAGTACAGATGGTCAGTATCCTTGTACTGCGATTTGTGGTACAGGAGTTGTAATGAAATTTGCAGAAGCCTATTGTGAAAAATATAATGTTGATACAGAAATTCTCGACAATATTATGGAGCTTGTTTCACTTGCTGAGATAGCAGATGGAATGGACAGTATGAAGCTTGAAGCAAGATGGTATATGCTTGAGGGACTAAAAGAGTTCTATTGGCATAATGATTTCATTAAAGAGCTTTGTGACCGTTTGGCTGACGAAATGCCTTATGGTAGAACTATTAGTTCTATGGGCTGGACTATTGCTCCTAAAATTAATGGTGTATTTAGATATGGCACAGAAGAAGAAATCATTAATATGTGTCGTGCTATTCGTGGAGAACAAGAAACAATAATTTATAAACCTCGACGTAAGAATAAGAATGACCCCGTACCAGAACCAGAAGAGCATACTCTTCAATGGGATATGGCAAGGACTTGTTGTAATGTAAAGAGTAGACAAGATACAGCAGTACGTTCATTCATGGAAAAAGTTGAGGAAATCATCAAAAAGACAGAAGCAAATAAAAGAAGTATTTTATTTGTTGATTGTACGTCAGTCATAGACAAAAAAACAGTAAGTGGTCTCGTGGCGCGGAAATTGGCTACAAAATATTACCGTCCTGTCGTTCTTATGAGAGATTTTACCTCTACTGAGTATGGAGGGTCAATGAGAAATTATTCTCAGGGTAATGTTGATGATTTAAAGAGCTTGCTTGAAAAAGCTGGGGTCGTTTGCAAACGGCATTCAAATGCAGCGGGAATCCATATTGAAAAAAGTAAGCTTTCAGAAATTCAAGCCAAGTGTGATGAGCTGCTTCCTATTGATTCTCTTGTTACAATTCATCAGGTTGATTGGCAAGTAGACTTGGCTGATTTGAGGAAAGAATATATCTCAGAGGTCGCAGAAAACTATGCTATCTGGGGTAATACTGTTCCATCTCCTACTTTCGCCATTACTGGTATCAGAGTAAATGCAAGTCAGATTACTCGGTCTGGTCCAAATGGAGCTAAGACTTTTATTCGTTTTAAGGCTAATAATATTTCTTTTGTTAAGAAGTATTGTGCTGCTGGCGAATTTGATACCATGACTATGAAAGATAGAGTCGGATTTGGAGTCAGTAAAAAGAATCTTTTAATGAATGTTATTGGTGAGTTCCAATATGAAAAATATGAGGATAAAAATTATCCTATTGTAAAGATTCTTTATTATGACGTTGAAGAAGACCTTGAGGCTAATGAAGTTGATAAGCAAAAAATGGCTGGCGGAGATTGGTCTGAGATTGAAGAATCTACATCTAAAAATAAAAAGGTTGTTGCAAAAAATGCAACGCCTGTTGCACAAAAGGAAGAAAAGAAAATTGATGCTGATGAGTATCGGGATGATTTCTATTTCTAAAAAGATTTTAAAGTTATGAACTTTTGAACTATATATGGGGAAACTTTCTTATAGGAAGTTTCCCTTGACAGATATTGGTAGACGTGATATAATATAGACAAATTTATGAGAAAGGAGTGAAGCCATTGGAATTTTATGAGAAGTTTCTAAAAGAAAAGTCTGATAACTTGGCTTAGATGTTACCTTTCTTTTCTACTCATAATCATACTGAAATTAGCAATTTTCGTTTAAGAGATTGTATTATTAAGCTTGATGAGCTTATTAATCGAGCTATTGAATTGGGCTACAATGGGGTTTGTTGTACAGACCATGAAGCTTTGTCAGGTCATGTTCGTTTAATTAAGCGTTATAAAGATTTGAAAAAGTGGCGTAGTATTCTTGATAAGTATGAAACATGGGAAGAATTAGAACAAAAAGAAGATAAAGACGATGTAAAGAAAATAAAAAAGAATATGAAATGGCTTGAAAAATTTAGCTCAGATTTCAAGCTGGGATTGGGAAATGAGATTTATCTTATTGACAGACCAGAAGAAACAGAGAAAATAGCTAAATTTTACCATTTTATTCTTATTGCTAAAGATGCTAAAGGTTATGAACAGCTTCGTAGAATTTCTTCTTCTGCTTGGGAACACTGGTTCAAACAGGGAAGAATGGAAAGAGTTCCCACATATAAAGATGAACTTGAAGCTATTATTGGTGATGAAAAGGGGCATATTATAGCGCAGTCTGCTTGTCTTGGCAGCGAGTTAGATAATTTAATTCTTCGTTATATTGAGACAAATGATGTTGCCTATAAAAAGCAAATTCATCATTTTATTCAATGGTGCATAAAAGTTTTTGGTAAAGAAAATTTCTTTCTTGAAATTCAGCCTTGTGTAATTAAGCAAGATGACGACGGAAACAATATTCCACATGAACAAGCAATGGTAGACCAATTCATGTATGTTTTGGCTGATGCTTATGGGCTGGATGTGGTTTGTTCTACAGATAGTCATTATGGGGCTAAAGAAGATGCTAAAATTCATGAAGCATATTTAAAAGCAGATGATGACGAAAAGGCAAGTGACCGTGAAGTTGCGGCTTTTTATGAAACTGCTTATATGTTTGGAAAGTCTGAACTTGTAGAAACTTTGTCTGCTTTTCTTACTGAGGAACAAATTACCAGAGCTTTTAATGGAACACAAAAAGTGTATGGTATGATTGAGGCGTATGACCTATATCATCCCACCATTGTTCCGACCGACAAAAAGCTACCTTCTTTTAAATTGCGTCATATATTTAAAGATTGGTATGATAAGTATGAGTATTTAAGTAAATTTGCTCATTCTGATGATATTCAAGACCAATATCTACTCTATTTGGTAGAACAGGGATTTGACCATCATAATCAATGGGGAGATTCAACTTATCATTTTGCTACTTATGATGAAAACGGAAATATTATTGAAGAGCATGATAAGACAGTAACTCAAGAAGAAAAGATAGCTCGTATCAATGAAGAATTTAGTAGTTTTTGGCAAATTTCTGAAAGATTAAATCAAAAGCTTTCAGCATATTATGTACTTGTTAGAGGATTAGTACATGAAGTTATGTGGAAAGTTTCTTTTGTTGGTGTTGCGCGTGGTTCAGCAGGAGGTAGTTATGTATGCTATCTTTCTGAAATTACGCAAATTAATCCTCTAAAATATGACTTGCCTTTTTGGAGACATAGTTCTCCATTAAGACCTGAGTTACCAGATTAACATATTTCTAACATTTAAAATTTATGAGAAAGGGGGAAATATGTCAGTAGAAATTATTAAAGAAAAAGGAAAATACAAATTCAATCAGGAAGCAATAGATTGTATTGTAAAAAAATATTCTGAACACAAAGGCTCAATTACAATTCAACGAGAATTGAAAAATGAATTTAATGTTGATGTAAGTGTTCATGGAATTTATTTGGTATTACATGATAATAATATTCTCATAAGAAATGATAGAGAACAAGCATTAAAATATTCTTGTAATGATAACTTTTTTAATATTATAGATACAGAAGAAAAAGCTTATTGGCTCGGTTTTCTATATGCTGATGGCTATATAAATAATAAAAGAAAACATGGCAACTATAAAGTTGGGATTGCGATTTCTGAAAAAGATAGGGAGCATTTAGAAAAATTTAAGAAAGCTATTCAATATACAGGAAATATTAAAATTTATTCTCCATCTTTAGGAGAAAATAGTTATAATGGAACAAAAAATTATTGCCGAATTTTAATTACCAGTCCGACAATGGCAGAAGATTTAATTAAAAAGGGTTGTTTTGTTGATAAAACAAATAGTCTTTATTATCCAGACGAAACAATTTTACCAAAAGAATTGGAATGTCATTTTATAAGAGGATTAATTGATGGTGATGGGTCATTAATTATCACAAATTTATTTAAAGAAAATGTTCATAAAGAATTTGAATTTTCTTTTACTGGCACAAAAAGTATGTGTCAGGGAATTTTAAGATTTTTAGGAAAAGAAAATTTGGCTTTGTGTAAACGACATAAAAATAGAGATAATGATAATTATAGTTTGTCTATCGGCGGTAATAAACAAGTTTTAAAAATAGTTTCTTCTCTTTATGAAAATGCTTCTGTTTATTTAGATAGAAAATACGAAAAATATTTAAAAATGTTAGAAATTAGTCGAGAACAGCAGTAATGTTGTTTGTTAAGTCCTGTAAACCTAAATTGCAATAGGGTGTGCAGAAATGCGCTAACGGTGAAAGCCTAAAGTTACGACCAAGGTAATACCGTGCCAAGCTTATGCGAAAGCATTTGAAGGTGTAACGACTATGCCAGAGGGCAGTAGGATGGAGATGCTACCATTCGAAAGACGGATACCCTAATAGTTCGGCTAAGGGTAAAAAGATAGTCTACTCCGACTCTTAAATGAGTGTTAAAGTATTAGGAAACTAACGGTATAAAGGATTGATGTTGACAGCGAGGCTTTAAAACGTCCTCTCATTTTCCAGAATATGCATGATTATTATGGAGATGAGAATGTTTTAAATACTCTAACTTTAAAAACAGAGGGAACAAAATCTGTTATTCAGGTTTGTTGTAAAGGTCTTGGCATAAATAATGATGATGCTCAGTATCTTGCCGACCTTGTTCCTTTTGAACGTGGTAAAAACTGGTCGCTTTCTGATTGCTTTAATGGCAATGAAGATGAAAATAGACCTCCTCAAGTCGAGTTTATAAATGAAGTTGCTAAGTATGATGGATTAAAAGAAACTCTACTTAAAATTGAGGGATTGATTTCTGGTAGGTCAATTCATGCCTCTGCATCTTATATTTTTGATGCTGGATATATTGCTCAAAATAGTAAAATGAGAGCGCCAAATGGCACAACTATTACCGCTTATAATATGGAAGATTCTGATTATATGGGCGGTCTCAAGGTCGATACTTTGACCATAGAGATGCTTGATAAGTTGCACAAAGCAATAGATTTACTTATTGATGCAAAAGTGATAGAAGATAAGGGAAGCTATAAAGCAAATTATGATGCTTATTTGCACCCTGATGTTCTTGATTACAATGACTATAAAATGTGGAATTTGCTCGACCAAAATCAAATTCTTGACGCTTTTCAATTTGATAGTGCAATGGGTCAGCAAGTTATTATAAAAACCCAACCTCGTTCCATGCTTGAGCTTTCTACAGCCAATAGTCTTATGAGACTTATGGCACAGGATGATGCTACAGAAGCTCCTATGGACACTTATCGTCGTTATAAAGATAATATTCAACTATGGTACGATGAAATGGAACAGTGGGGATTGAATAGGCATGAGCAAGAAATAATGAAAAAACATTTAGGCTCGCTTTATGGAGTGGCTGATACTCAAGAAAGTATTATGGAAATGAGTATGGACCCTGAAATAAGTGGTTTTGATGTAGTTCTTGCGAACAAATTGCGCAAAAGCGTGGCAAAAAAGAAAAAAGATTTGATTGCTGCTGTCCATGATAAATTTTATAAAAAGGGTAAAGACTTAGGAACTTCTGATGCTTTGCTTAATTATGTATGGGGACAACAAATCAAAAGACAGCTTGGATATTCGTTCTCAAAAAACCATTGTATGCCGTACACAGCCATTTGTCTACAGTGCATGAACATTGTTAAGCGATATGGTTCAATTTACTGGAATTGTGCTTGCTTAATTGTAAATAGTGGTAGTACAGACGAGGATGATGTGGAAAATAATGGTGGCGTAAACTATGGACGTATTGCAAAGGCTATGGGCAATATGATGCAACATGGAATTAAAATTGCGTTGCCAGATTTGAATAGGGCGCATTTTGGTTTTTATCCCGATGTGGCAGATGGAGAAATTGTTTATGGACTAAAGCCGATTCAAGGTTTGGGAAGCAAAGTTGCAAAGGCTATTATTGACTATGCTCCATATACTTCTTCAAGACAATTTTATGAAAAGATGCAACAATTTAAAGAAGAAGCTGAGGAAAATAAGTTCGGTGATACAGCAATGATTTCTTTAATCAAAGCTGGATGCTTTGATGAAATTGATAAAAAGCCCAGAGAAGAAATTATGGCAGACTTTATTCGTTCTATTTCCAGCCCAATTACTTCTTTAAAAATCTCTAATATTGAAGATATGAAGAGATTAAAGTTGCTAACAGAATCCCAACAAAAATATGAATATAGGCTCTATCGTTTTAGAAACTATGTATTCCAAAAGCAATTTTTCTATAAACAAACAGGTAAGAGTCCTACTACTGCATTTTATTATTTAGATAGACAGTATGCTGAACCTTATTTCACAGAAAATTTCATTACTCTTATGCAAGAAAACAAGGACTATGAATATGCTGAAAATGGTTTAATTGCTGTTAAGCGTGGTAGTTTTGATAGAGTGTTTGATAAGTTGATGAAAGATTTTAAGGAAAATTATCTTTCGTCTCAAGAAATGCTTGATAAGATTAACGAAGACCGTTTTAATGAAAAATGGAAAGAGAAAGCAAAGGGTAGTATTTCTAAATGGGAATTTGACTCAATGTGCTTTTATTATCATCCTCATGTTTTATTAAGTGCAGATACTCAAAAGAATGGTCTCGCTAATTTTGAAGACCTTCCGTTGCAACCTCAAGGAGTTGCTACTTATTACTTTAGAGGACAAGAAAAAATTCGTTTTGGCTTAAGTAAAATTTGTGGTACTGTTCTTGATAAAAACAAGAATAAGCATACAGTAGATATTTTAACTCCAACAGGTGTAGTAACATTAAAGTTCTATAAAGGGCAATTTAGTTTTTATGACAGACAAATTTCTAAAATTAATCCTGATGGGACTAAGACTGTAATGGAAAAATCTTGGTTTGCTCGTGGAACTAATTTGTTAGTTACTGGATTCCGTAGAGACCAACAGTTTGTTCCTCGTGTATATAAAGATAGTGTTTATAATCATTCCTTACAACTTATTTCAGGAATTGATGAAAATGGTATGTTAGAATTAATTTCAGACAGAATTGAGGTGGACTCAGCTAATGATGTAGCAGTCTAAAATAACAGAGCAAGACAAAATCATCAAGATTCATGCTACATTAAATAATGTAATTTTCCCTAAAGGTGGGTTTTAGAGTATAACTGAGCCCACCTTCGGGATAGTATCTTGGATTATAGTGTCCGTAGATGATGGAGAACCTACAAATGATAATTTTGGTACAATTACAGTAAAGGGGACATATCCTTGTAATATATCTCCCAGAGCAAATTATATTATCATTGCAAAAGAGGTTGAACATCCTCAATATGGAACACAATATGATTTGATTTATTTTAATGAAGAGTTTGATATGACAAAAGCTACTAATCAAAGAGCTTTTCTCAAAACTTTTTTGACAGATAATCAGATTGAAGAGTTCTTTAAAATTTTTCCCAATCCAATTCAAACATTGGAAACAGGCAATCCAAAAGAACTTACAAAAATTCATGGTGTGGGAGACTATATTGCCAACTGTATTCTTGAGCGTTATGAGCAAAAGAAAGACGTGGGTCAAGTTTATCTTGAGTTAGATGGGATAGGACTTTCTTCTAATTTTATTACTAAATTAGTTCAAAAGTATAAAAATCCATCAATTATAGTTTCCAAAGTAAAAGAAAATCCTTATTCATTAATTAAAGATATTGATGGTGTAGGATTTTTAACTGCTGATGCAGTAGCTCAAAAAGCAGGATTTAATAAAACAGATGTTCGAAGAATTAAGTCTTTTATTACTTGGTTTTTAAATAAAGAGGGTGATGAAGGACATTCGTATGTTTCTGCACAGGAATTAAATGCAAATATTTTTGAAACATTAGGTTCTCCACAAGAGATTGTAGAAAATTATGACGTATCAGAAGATGCAGATAGTTCTATTCCTCGAAATAATATTGCTAAAGCTATAAAAGAGCTTCAAGATGAGGGAACAATAGTCCTTGAAAATAGTGAGAGAAAAGCAGACCGTAGAGTTTATTTAACTAAATTTTACAATCTCGAAAGAGATATTGCTTATCATTTAAAAAGACTTCTTAATGCTCATAGTGATTTTGTCATTGAAAATTTTGATGAAAAAATTAAAAAAGCAGAAGAAGACCAAGGATTTGAATTTACTCAAGAGCAAATTGATGGCATAAAATTAGGTTGCGAAAAACAAGTCTGTATGATAACTGGTCTTGCTGGCAGTGGTAAATCAAGCCTTGTAAATGGTATACTTACTGTTTTAAACAATTATACTTTTGCTCAATGTGCTCTTTCAGGAAAAGCTGCTGCGAGACTGCAAGAAGTTACAGGAGTTTCAGGGAAAACAATCCATCGTTTACTTGAATATAGTGGAGATGGGTTTGTTAGAAATGAAGAAAATCCACTTGAAGAGAACATCATTGTCCTTGATGAAATTTCTCTTGTTGGCGGTGAAATCTTCTTAGATTTACTTAAAGCAATTCCTAATGGTTCTAAGTTAATTATGTTAGGCGATTTCGGGCAGTTAAGCTCTGTGGGCCTTTTAAATCTTGCTTATGATATGATGAATAGTAATCTTATTCCAGTAGTAAAATTACAACAAGTTCATCGTCAAGCAAAGTCTTCTGGTATATTAACGATAGCTTATCAAGTGCGTAATGGTTATCAACTTTATGAAAACTATGCACAAGAAAGTATTGAAACTGTCGGAGAAAAGAAAGACATGATAATAGATGTTAGTCCTGATAGTGATGATGATAGAGATAAGATATTGCAATACTTTGAAGAATATTATAACTCTCCTTTAGTGGGAAGAGATATTGAAAAAATTCAGGTAATTTCTCCCGTTAAAGAGAGAGGAGATACTTGTGTATTCAATTTAAATCAAGACATACAAGAACTTGTTAATCCGATAGACCCGTTTAAAAGAAATTATGTCGTAAAGAAACAGCGTAAAAAGGTTGACAAAGATTTTAGTTATGTGATTCAAGAGAATGATAAAGTTATGTGTATTAAAAATAATTATCGTGTTTTTAATACAAGTGGGGCTCAATCTGCAATGTTTAATGGTTGGACAGGAATTGTAAAGAAAATTGATGATGATAACATGATTGTCGATTTTACTTTGGGAGATTGTCCGATTATTATTCCATTAAAAGAAGTGGGTAATTATATTATTCTTGGATATGCAAGCACAGTTCATAGACTTCAGGGAAGTTCAGCAGATGTGGTAATTGGGGTGTTAAATTGGGGGTGTCCTCCAAACATGGCTTCAAAAGAGCTTGTGTATACTTTAATTACTCGTGCTAAGAAAAAGTGTATTTTGGTTGCAAATACAGGAACTTTAAGAAGTGCGATAGGAACTGATTCAGTAGCCTATAAGAGAACATTTTTGCCAGAGATGCTTCAGAAAGATTTTTATTGGCTTCGAGCAGAATACAATAAAGAGAAGAAAACAAAAGATGAAGCAATGAGGGCAAAAATGAAAGAGATTATGGCAAATGCTGTAAATGTTTCTGAAGAATCTGAAGAAGCAGAATGTTCAGAAGAAAATTCTTAATAAAAACGCAAAAAGCTCTTGACAATCAAGAGCTTTTGTGTTAGAATACAGACACTAAGATAAAAAGTAAGATAGGATAAAATGTGGCTTTTATATGTCTTCTAATTCTAATAAATATTTTTATTCTAACTGTTTCATTGAAATGGTTAAAGCTAAAATTAAAAATCCTAAAGTTAAAGTAATGTATCTTCCAGCTTTTCTTAATGAAGTTCCGTGTTCACATTGGATGTGGCTGGATGAAGATGGAGAACATGATTTTCATTATCGAGGGAAATTACCTTGGTATAAATGGTTTTGGCACAAAGGGCATATTAGAACTGTTCATAGAGGATGCTATAAAGGCTGTATGTCTCAGATGATTGAAAAGAAATATTATGAGGGAAAGCATGAATAAGACAAATATCCCAGCTACTTTTAAAGAAGTTGGTTTTAATGAAAGTTTTCATATGGGAAAATCTGAGAAATTTTCTTATTATATAGATAAAAACCTTGATTTTTGGTGTGAGCTTGAGGGAGGAGAAATTATTAAATGTCCTTCGGCTTATCGTATTAGTGCATTTACTTTTACTTGGTCTGGTTGTCGTTATTGGTATGATGAAGAGACTAAGCGCCATTATTATGTAAATCCATTTTACGATGGAGAAACATTTTATCTCTATGCAGATAGTTTTGGAGAATTACTTGAGCTTATTAGAAAATTTGTAGAGCCAAGCGATGAAATAGAAGATGTGCTTGATTCTTCCACCGAAATGAAAACATATAGGAATACAATAACAGAAATTTTTAAAAATTAAGGAATAATTATTATGAATCGTGAACAACGTAGACAAACTGTAAAGAATCTTCAAAAGAAAGGTCTTAAGCGAGAATCCGCAGAGACTATTGTAGAACGTATGGATTTTACCGAGCATCATTTTAGTAGAGATGTTTGGGAGGGTGAAAAGGTTAAGTTGAACTATAACCGAATCACTCATTATAAGGATTGGAAAATTCTTCGTCAGGAATATAAGGATTTTGTCGAAGCTAACAAAGATACTGTTTTTACAGTAGAATTTGATGATATTCGCAAAAAGGAAGCAGAGAAGAATGATGGGCTGAGTGGTCTTTGTCAGTTTGTAGAGGATACCACTCCTGTGAAGTGGTTGTTCTATGCTATTGACCTCATTCCTGAACCCAACCAGACTCGTCCTAAGACTGAAACTGAACTTCAGAATGAAGCGTTTTTGGCTCATGTCAATGAAGTTTTAAAAGGTATTGAGTAATGGAAAAAATTGTTGTGGGGGATAAATATGTTTTTGTCCCTTCAGAAGAACAAAAATTAGCAGATGATTGTTTGCAGGTTTTAAGCGAAAAAGTGAAAAGGCTTAATCCAGATTGCGAAAAAGTTGCGACATTATCTTTTGATGATAAAATTTATGTTGTGCCTGTAGATGGTAATAAACCTTTAATGGTGATGTTTGATACTGATGAGGTTTGGAAAGTATCGGTAGACCCAGAAAATGAAAAGGAATTAATTGCTGAACGTTTTGCTACAAGAGAAGAGCGAGAGGAAATTCTTAAGGCTTTAGCTATGGGTGGAATTAATGCGTTTAGAGTGGAGGATTAACAATGACTAATCTTGTAATTATGGTTGGACCTGTCGCAAGTGGTAAATCCACTCTTGCAAACAACATTAAAAATGTATACGAACGAAATGGACAGAAAACTATTATTGTTTCCTCTGACCAGATTCGCGTTGATTTGTATGATGATATTAATGACCAGACTCATAATGATGAGGTCTTTAAGGAAGTTCGTCGTAGAATTAACAACTGTATTGGGAAAATGAATGTCATTGTAGATGCTACCAGTATTAATGTAAAGTCTCGTATTCCTCTACTTGACCTTGTTCGTAAAAATTCAGATGTGCGTAAAATTGCTATGGCTATGACTACTCCTGAACCTGTATGCAAGATGCTTAATCGTAAGCGTGAGCGAAAAGTCCCTGAGTATGTTATTGATAAGCAGATTGGAAATTTTGAGATTCCTTTTTATGAAGAAGGGTTTGATGAAATTAATTTAATTGATTGGAATAGCGGATATTTTAGTTATGCTAAAGATGAATTAATAAGAACAATAGTTGATAAAGATGTTATTCAAGATTTTATGAGAGGATTTGACCAGTGCAATTCTCATCATAAGTATACTCTTGATGTTCATTGTCAAAAGTGTGCAGAAGAAGTCGCAAAACGAACCGATAATGAAATCCTTATTCGCGCAGCAGAAATCCATGATTATGGGAAGATGTTGACGCAGGAAGAAAAACCTGATGGTAGTGGTGAATGTCGCTATTATAGCCACCATAATAAGGGTTGTTATGAGTTAATGCATCCTCTTGCATGGGTTGGTTTCGAAGATTATGATAAGTGTCTTGAGTGCTTATTCTATGTAAACTTTCATATGTTGCCCTTCTTTATTGAGACTGAAAAGGCTCAGAAAAAGTGGGAGAAAATTATGGGAAAGGAAAAGCTTGATAATCTTTTCTTATTTAATAAATGTGATAGGATTGCAAGTGGTACACAGTAATGTGGAAGCATCCTCTGCTTGGATATATTAAAGAAGTAAAAGCTCTATATGCTTATAATCACAATCCTATTCAAGATTGGAATTTTAAGCATTGGCTTGAATACCTTTCTGAACAATCAGAAAAAGCTTATATTGTAAGTCTTTTGGATTTGCTTGATGTATTTGAGCCTCTTGATATGACTGTTAATAATGAATATGTGTTGTTTCATTATAAGGGCTTTATTGACCTTAGTGATATGGGATATTCTGAGGAAACCTTTTTCTATCTATATGATGGACTTTATCGAGAGTGTCGTTCTTGTGTTTTTGATGTAAAGAAAGAAGAGCTTGTACTTTGTTCTCTAAATAAATTTAAAAATATGGGAGAAGATGCTTTTGATTGGTCTGAAAAGGCTATTCGAGAAAAGTATACTTCTGCTCAAAAAATTTGGATTACCAATAAAATGGACGGTAGTTATCAGCAATTTCGATATATTACTGATTCTGATGGCTCTGGAATAATTTTTGGTTCGGGTTCTCAGGCTATTAATTTGAGCGAATCTTGGAGACTAAAAGAGGGATTTGGTCTTTTGACTGATTCTCAAAAGCAAATGATTAAGGATTATCCTGATTATACTTTTGTTTTTGAGTTCATTTCTACTAAAAATGCTATTGTTGTTCATTATACTGAGGGACAAGAGGGAATGTATCTAATTTCTGCTCGTTCTTGTGTTGATGGAACTGAAATGGATTTTGATACTATTCGTAGTCTTGCTACTCTTTATGACAGTAAGATGGTAGAGTATTATGATTCTGAAAATCTTGATTCTCTTTTGACTTAGGTTGACAACTTCTCTTCTGATGAAAAAGAGGGTTGGGTTATTCGTATGCGAGATGAGAATGGGAAGGATTTTCGTGTAAAAATCAAATGTACTGATTATGTCCTACTCCATCGTGTAATTAGTAAACGAATTTCTCCTAATGCAGTAATTGAAGCCTTGGCTTATGGTAAGTATGATGATTTTTATTCTAAAGTCCCTGATGCTTTTAAAGATATTGTAAAAGGTTTTTATCTTGAAACTGTAAATTATGTTAATACTCGTACTACTGCGGCTATGAATTGGTATTATCAGATGATGGAAGAGCTTAAAGACCAGCTTGAAAATTATCCTGAAAATTATATCAAAAAGCTCAAGATGGTATGGATTAGTGAAAATGTGCCTAAGTGTATTGCAAGTGATGTAAGGAATATGGTGAATGAGAAAGAGACTCAATATCTTATTCGTCGTGGTTCTCCTTATCGTCACGCAGAGATTCTTAAACTAAAGAATCAGCATGAAAAGGCTATTAGACAAGCAAAAGAAAGACAAAACAATTTAAAGAAAGAAGAGTGATTACAATGGTTAATGTAAAGATTAAGAAGTTGACTGAAACAGCAAAGATTCCAACTAAAGCTCATGCAGAAGACGCTGCCTTTGACCTTTATGCAGACATTCCCGACAATACTTTTACTGCATGGGAAACTAATGAAACAAAGCAAGGTATTAAAATTATGCCTCATACCACCGTAAAAATTCCTGTGGGTATTGCGACTGAGATTCCAGCAGGATATTGGGGAGCAGTATTTGCGCGAAGTGGTCTTGCTACAAAACAGGGTTTGCGTCCTGCAAATTGTGTTCCCGTAATTGATGCTGGTTATAGGGGCGAATGGATGGTCCCTATTCACAATGACAGTTCAGAAGTTCAAATTATAGAACACGGAGAACGTATTGCTCAGATGATGATTCTTCCTGTTATTAATACTGTACTTGAAGAAGTTAATTCTCTTGAAGATTCTTCTCGTGGTGCAGAGGGCTTTGGTGATTCTGGCAAGTTCTAATCGTATAGACGATAATAAAATTCAGTTTTTATTTTGAGGTAAAAATAAATGACTTTTAATTTTAAGTGTGACAAGTGTGGCACTCGTGTAGGTGTTGACCTCGCTGAGAATTTGCCTGATTTTGAAACTCCTCGATATGAGGAAGATAATAAGATTTTCTTTAAGGATGCTCATATGATTTGTCCTGTTTGTAAGGACGAAATGAGCTTCGTTTTTGAAGAGAGTGGAGATTAGAATAATGGGGAGGACCAGTAATGGCTACTCCCAATTATAATAAACTTGTTTTCTTTGATACAGAAACCACTTCAATTTCGCCAAATTATATTGTAACTTTGGCTTATATTGCAGTCGAAAATAATAAGGTTGTGAAGCGTGGGATGATTACTTGTAATCCTGATTATCCCATTTCTCCACAAGCGAGTGCGGTAAATGGGCTTACAAATGAAATGGTTGCTGACAAGCCATATTTTGATGAAGCATGGAAAGATATTCAGGAATATTTTGAAAATGCTATACTAATCGCCCACAACTCTAACTTCGACTGCAAGGCATTGCGACTCGAATTTAAAAGATATGGATTAGAATTTCCAAAGCATTGGGAATGTGATACTTTAGCCAATGCTAAAAGACTAATTCCTAAAGGTGAAACAAAGAATTACAAACTGGCAACTCTTTGTGATTATTTTGGTATTGACTTGGGTGATGCTTATCATACTGCGGATTTTGATACAGAAGCATTACTTAGAGTTTTTAATAAATTAGTAAAAATTTCTAATGGTAATTTAGAGGTAAAAGAGGGATAAAGGGGGAATACTATGACTGTAATTAAGAGAAATGGTGTAGAAGTTACTTTTAATAAGTAGAAGATAATTAATGCCATTGTAAAAGCAATGAAATCAACTGATAATGTTGAGATTGATATTGCTTTTGCCACAAAAATTGCTCAAGATGTTGAAAATTTAGATAAAACTCTTAAGGTTGAAGAAATTCAGGACATTGTAGAAAAAAAGCTGATGGCTTCTAAATATAAAGACGTAGCAAAGAACTATATGAATTATAGATATTTGCGCACAATGGCTCGTTCTCAATATAAAGAGTTAATGGATTCTATTGCTGAAAAGCTTAGTGCAAAAAATATTCAAAATCAAAATGCTAATGTAGACGAAGCTTCTTTTGGTGGACGAATGGGTGAAGCAAATGATGTAATTACTCGTCGTTACGCTTTGGAATATCTTGTTTCTCCTATGGCAAAAGCCAATCACGAAAATAATGAAATTTATATTCATGACCTTAATGCTTATGCTGTAGGTTCTCATAATTGTCTCAGCATTCCTTTTGACAAGCTTCTTAAAGAAGGCTTTAATACCAGACAGACAGATGTTCGCCCCGCGCAAAGCATTAACACAGCTTTTCAATTAGTGGCGGTAATTTTTCAGTTGCAAAGTTTGCAACAGTTTGGTGGCGTAAGTGCAACCCATCTGGATTGGACTATGGTTCCTTATGTAAGAAAAAGTTTTAGGAAACATTATATTGATGGATTAAAATATATTCATAATATTTATGATGAAGAGCTTTTTAACCATATCCCAGAAGATGCAGGAATTGAAGATGGGGAATATAAGCTTTATGAAAAAGCATACAAATATGCTATGGACATGACCATAAAGGAAACTTATCAGGCTGCTGAAGGAATGTATCACAACTTAAATACATTACAAAGCAGGTCTCGGAATCAATTGCCTTTTACGTCAGTCAATTATGGTACTTGTACACTTCCAGAGGGCAGACTTGTAACGAAAGCGTTACTTGATACATCTATTAAGGGTATCGGCAGATTACATAAAACTTCTATTTTTCCTTGTGGTATTTTCCAGCGTATGAAAGGAGTTAATGATAAACCACGGACTCCTAATTATGATTTATATAGATTAGCTCTCAAGTCAACCAGTGTAAGACTTTATCCCAATTATGCAAATGTTGATTGGTCTGGTAATGCTGGCTATGATATTAATGACCCCAAAACGTATTTTTCCACGATGCGGTGTCGCACAAGTAATCGGTTTGATATTAATGGATTTGGGCAGCTTAAAGATGGACGAGGAAATATTTGTCCTGTAACTATTATTATGCCAACACTTGCTATGGAAGCAAAAGAATATTGTGACAGAAATGGACATGGTTCAGATTCATATTTTGAATCTTTTATGACATTACTTGACACAAAAATCCATGAAGCTAAAGATATGCTAATTGAACGCTTTGATTGGATTTGTAGCCAGTCTCCTGATGCTGCTAAATTTATGTATGAAAACGGTGTTATGGCAGGATATGTCCCAGAAGAGGGGATTAGAAGTGCTTTGAAGCACGGTACTTTAGTAGTTGGACAAATTGGCTTGGCTGAAACTTTGCAAATATTAATTGGTAAAGACCATACCACAGATGAAGGTATGGAATTAGCAAAACAAATTGAGCAATTATTTAAAGATAGGTGTGCAGAATTTAAGCAAGAATACAAACTTAATTTCGGTGTATATTATACTCCCGCAGAAAATCTTTGTTATACTGCCATGAAAAAGTTTAAGGCTAAGTATGGCGAGATTAAAGATGTTTCAGATAAAGATTTCTTTACCAATAGTATTCATGTCCCTGTTTGGAAAGATATGAGTCCTTTTAAGAAAATTGATATAGAATCTCAACTTACTGGATATTCTAATGCTGGTTGCATTACCTATGTTGAATTAGATGCTGGCGTAAAAAACAATTTGGATGCTTTGGAAGAAATTGTTAATTATGCTATGGATAAGGATATTCCTTATTTTGCAATAAATATTCCAAATGACACTTGTATGAATTGTGGATATACAGATGAATTAGGCGAGGCTTGTCCTTGTTGTGGAGGAACAGATATACAAAGATTACGTCGTGTAACTGGATATTTAACAGGTAATTATACAACTGCATTTAATAAAGGTAAACAGCAAGAAGTTGAAATGAGAGTTAAACATAAAAAATTTAATGGAGATTGTTGATGTATTATTCTAACATAATTGAAGAAGATGCGGCTAATGGAATAGGTTTTAGAACCACACTTTTTGTTAGTGGCTGTAATTTTCATTGCAAAAATTGTTTTAATCAAAAAGCTCAAGATTTCAATTATGGAAAAGAATATACAGAACAAACAGAAAGTTATATTCTTGAACAATTAAATAACCCTTATATAAAGGGTCTTTCTCTCCTTGGGGGAGACCCTTTATGGCAAGATGTAGATGGATTAAAACAGTTAAGACAACTTGTGCAAAAAGTTCATAACTTAGGCAAAACTGTCTGGATTTGGTCTGGGTTTGTTTACGAAAATTTGCTTGATGGTAGTGGGCTTAGTGAAGAAGCAAATGAAAGAATTCTTCTTGTTCGTGAATGCGATGTTTTTGTAGATGGACTTTTTGAAGACGATAAAAAAGATTTATCTCTTGCTTGGAGAGGTAGTAGAAATCAACGAGTAATTGATATGAATAAGACGAAAGATAAGGTTGTACTCTATTGTGAATAATTTTGGTTTTATAGAAAGGACTAAATATCGCATAAAACAATATCTTTGGAAAAAGATTTGGTGGAAATCTGTTCTTGCAGGAATAATGATTGGATTAGCGGGAGTAGTAAATTTAAGTGTGGACAATAAATTTGTTGGAGCACTTTTATTTTCTTTTGGTCTAATTACAATCCTTGCTCAAAGTTTAAATCTTTATACAGGTAAGGTTGGAATGATTAATCTTTTTTGCGAATGGTTTATGTTACCTGTCATTATATTTGGCAATTTTATTGGAACAAATATAATCGCTTGGGGAATGAGATTTACTCGTTTTGGAGAAACATTAAATCAATCAGCTTATGTTATTGTTCAAAATAAATTGGCCGATAATTGGTTTAGTATTTTGTTACTTTCTATAGGTTGTGGAATTATGATGTATTTAGCAGTAAAAGGATGGACAGAAAATACAAGCACTTGGTTAATTGTTATTTTACCTGTAATGATTTTTATACTTTCTGGATTTGAACATTCGATTGCTAATATGTTTTATTTTGCAATGGCTAATGAATATAGTATAAAAGCTTTTTTATATGTTGGTTTAATGTTAATTGGTAATGCCATTGGAACATTGGGTTTCAAAAAAATAAAGGAAATAAAATAATTTTTAAGGAGAGAGGATATAATTTAATATCCCTCTCCTTTTTTATTCGTTTTTTATTTTGTAAATTTTCCTTGACAAATGGAATGAAACGTGTTATAATCTCAACAAGAATATAAGAACGGAGGTTCTGATTTTATTAATACGCAGATTGAAGAAAGACTTGAAACAGATTTTAAGACATTAACCGAAAAAGGTTTTGAGGTAGTAGGAGTGTATCTGGCAGGGGCGCAAAATTATTCTTTGTCAGATGAATTTTCTGATGTTGACACAAAGGCTATTGTGCTACCTCATTTCGAAGATATTGTTCGTTCTAAGCAATGGGTAACAGATACAATTATCAATGCTGATGATTCTCACACAGAAGTTAAAGATATTCGTAATATGTTTGATTGTTATAGGAAACAGAATGTTAATTTCCTTGAGACTCTTTTTACAAAATATTATTATTTAAACCCTGATTATACAGGTGAATGGCTTGGAGCAATTATTAAAAACAGAGAAAAAATCGCTCATTACGATGAATGTAAAGCTGTAAAAGCCATGTATGGTAATATGCTAACTAAGTACAAGAATATGTATAAGTCAATGCCTCATAGTGTAGCAGAGATTGAGAAGTATGGATATGCTTTTAAAGACTATCATCATCTAATGAGATTGGCTCAGTTTATTCGAAGATATATTTCTGGCGAAAAATATGAGAACTGTTTAATTGCAGAAGATAGAGAACAGCTTATTCGTTATAAGCGAGAACCATTTCCTTTAACAGAAGTAATGGAGACTGTACAGAAAACCTTAGAAAGCACAAAGAAATTAGTAGATGATACTTTAGACGCATGGAGCGAAATTAAAAAAACAGATAAAGAAGTAGAAGATATTTTGCATCAAGTAGAATTTGATTTTATCAAGCAAAGTCTTCTACATGATTTGGTGACAGAAAATGGATAAAAACGAAAAATTGTGGTTTTCGGCCAAAAAACGACCATCATACCACAATATATTGTGGTCAGAGGATTTTAGAGACACAAGATGTTGTGGTGAACGAGCAAATAAAATCTGTCTTTTATTTGGTGATGTTTCGGACGATGAATATAGAAAAATTTTAGACGTTCAAGAGGATTGGAGACACGCATAATGGAGAAGATTACTTTAGACAAAATCAATATTGGAAATATTGTAGTTGCGAGAAATGGTTGGACTGGTTATATTACAGAAATTGAGGAAGTTGATAATAGTTTCGTTTCAAATTTAACTAAAAAAACGGTTAAAACCACCACTAAAGTTCTAATTGGAGTGAGGAGAGACGGAGAAAAAGATGGGCTTCTTTTTAGATGCCCAGTGTATATGATTGGAAGAATATTTGCACAAATTGGGATTTATAAAATTAACGATAATTGTGAAATTCTTAGCACAACTAAAATAATTGAAAAACTTCCAGAGAATGCGCTTGCTTTCAATAGAAGAATTGGCGAATCTAAAGTTTATCAATATGAACATTTAGACGAGAATGTTTTAAATAAAATTAATGAACTTGTTGACGCTGTTAATAAGTTGAACGGAGTATATAATAATGAGCATTAATATTATCGAAAAGATTAAATCTCTTACAGAAGAATTGAAGCATTATGCTTGGGCTTATTATCAGAATGACGCCCCTGAGATTACAGATGCAGAATATGATGCTAAGTGTGACGAGCTTAGGGCTTTGGAAGACAAGGAAAACTTTTGGCTTGCAGATTCTCCTACTCGAAAGGTTCAGGGAGCTTTGCTTGACTCTTTAAAGAAAGTCAAGCATCCGTCTCCTATGCTTTCTGCTGACAAGTCTACTGATATTGCTGATGTAATTAAGTTTGCGGGGAATAAAGAAATTACCATTAGTTATAAAGATGATGGTGCAACACTTGTTCTACATTATAATAATGGGGAACTTGTTCAGGCAGTTACTCGTGGTGATGGTGAAATCGGTGAAGATGTTACCCATACCGCAAAGATGATTAAGAACATTCCGATGCATATTTCTTGTACCGAGGAAATTATTGTTCGTGGCGAAGCTGTTATCCCTTGGGATAAATATCGTGAGATGAATGTTGATGGTACTCTTGGGCATCCACGCAATCTTAGTGGTGCAGGATTACGTCAGCTTGATGCAAACGAAGCTGCAAAGCGAAACATTTATTTCTATGCTTTTAATTTGGTTAATTGGAAAGATACAGGCGTAACGACTCATGCTACGGCAATGGAGTTTTTGAAAATTCTTGGTATTCCTATTGTTCCTTATGAAATTCTTTATGATTATGATGCAGATTCGATTAAATGGCTTACTGAAAACGACTTTAATCGTGAGCATTATAATATCCCTACAGATGGTTGGGTGTTCCAGTTTAATGATTTGGTTTATGGCGAAAGTCTTGGTATTACTGCCCACCATCCCCGTAATTTATACGCTTTAAAACCTGAGACTACTACTTATAAGACAATTTTCCGTGGAATAGAATTTAATCCTACTCGTACAGGTTTGATTTCTCTTACAGGATTGTTTGACCCTGTAGACATTGATGAAACTATTGTCTCTCGTGCTACACTTCATAATGTTTCTTACTTCAAAGACCTTGAGCTTGGGGTTGGAGATGAGATTGAAGTGGCGAAGATGAATGAGATTATTCCTGCCATTCTTAAGAATAATACTCGTTCTAATACTTATAAGCTTATTGAAAATTGTCCTTGCTGTGGTTCTAAGCTTGTGTTAAATCAGGCGGAATCTGGTACGGAAACTTTGATGTGTCCAAATGAGAATTGTGCTGCTAAACAGCTTGCTCAGTTTGTGCATTTTGTTTCTAAGCCTTGTGCAAATATTGATGGTTTAAGTGAAGCTATTTTGTCTAAGTTTATTGACCTTGGTTTCATTAAGACTTTTGCGGACATTTATCATCTTTCTGACCACAAAGATGAAATTGTCAAGCTTGATGGTTTTGGTGAAAAGAGTTATAAGAAACTATACGAAGCGATTGAACTTTCTCGTGAGATTAAACTGAGCAATTTTATTACTGCTCTTGGTATTCCTCTTATCGGAAAGACTGCTGGTAAGACTATTTCTAAGGCATTTAATGGTAACTATGGTTTCTTCCATGATGCGTGGGAACATGGGTTTGATTTTAGCACTCTTGATGATTTTGGTAAGGCTATGTCAGACGCAATGAACGATGCTTGGGTAAATCCAAATCCTCTTTGGACTGGTCTTGACAAAGAATTTAGTTTTATTGTCGAGGAAGCTCCCAAGGTTAATGCAGACGATTTCATTTCAGGTAAAACTTTTGTTGTAACTGGTAGCTTTAATAATTATAAACGCTCAGAATTGGAGCAAATTATTACTGACCGTGGTGGTAAGCTTTCTGGTTCAGTATCAGCTAAGACCTCTTTCCTATTGACAAATGATGGAGATAGTGGGTCAAGTAAGGCTGAAAAGGCAAAGAAGCTTAATATTCCTATTATGTCAGAAGATGAATTTATTAAGAAAGCAGGACTTTAAAATGGAAGCCATTAAACAGTTTTTTGATGCTTATGCTTTTCTCTCTAATTTTTATAGTGCTCCTGTAAGTTATAATGGCTTAACTTATCAAAATTCAGAAGCCGCATTTCAAGCACAAAAAGAAATTAGAGATGAAGACCGTAAAAAATATACGACAATGAATCCCTCTCAAGCAAAACTTGCTGGTAGGCATTGTAAATTGCGTAAAGATTGGGAAGAAATTAAAGAACAAACAATGTATGAAATTGTTAGTGCAAAATTTGTTCAAAACAAGAATCTTGCTAAACTTCTTATTGATACTGGCGATGCATATCTTGAAGAAGGAAATTGGTGGCATGATACGACATGGGGAGTTTGTAATGGAGCAGGACAAAACAAACTTGGACAAATTCTTATGCGTGTTAGAGAGGAGATTTCTTTATGAATAAATTTATGGCAACTCCTATTGATAACACTAAAGATGGGGAATGTTCTCAGTGTGGAAAATGTTGCTCAGCGATTCTACCTGTAAATCCGAATCAGATTCTTCGTATTAAGAAGTATTTGAAAAAACATCCAGAGATTAAACCTCATAATTATACGCCTATCCTCTCTAAAGATTTTATGGATATTTGTCCGTTTCTTTCTGAGGATAAAAAGTGTATGATTTATGAGGTAAGACCCGATGTTTGCAAACACTTTAAATGCGACCGTTTCAAAGACCCTAATTATAAGCCAATGGACTATCGTTATGTAAAGCTAATTAATATGCTTACTACATTTAGCGACGAACCTTGTCCACAAGCTCCAAATCTTGATGGGCTTAATGAAATTCTGGAAGACCAGAAAGAAAGGGCTTACGGTAAAACGAATGTACGTTAAATATTATTGCTCTTATTGCGACAAAGAATTTCAAGACAAATTAGCTTGCCTTGTTCACGAAAAAGTAGAACATATTGGTTATTCAAAAGATGTGGCTGAAATAATCTCTTGTGGCTATCAGCCTTGCGATTATTGCGCTAATGTATATTATGTCTATGGATGTGAGCAAGATTGTCAACATCAAAAGGAATGTTTGGCAAAGCACAAGTGGGCAAAATTCAAGTATAGCGAGGGACGAGATGAAAGAGCTTGAATATACACATCATGAAGATGTAGCTCTTCAACATTTAATTGATGAAGAAAAGCCTATTTATGATAAATATAGAAAGAAGTTTCGAGACTTAGCGGAAGAATTTTATAACGAATTTCATGAAAAAAGAAAAGAAAATTTTTGTGGCTTTAATCATCGTCATGTTTGTTCTTTTAAACTTTCTTGCCCTAATGAAAAAGAAGCGCATAAATGTTGTCGAGAGTATCTGAAACAAATTAGGAAAGAAGATACCATTGAAACAATACGATATGGTTTTCTTCACTTGAAAAAATGGGTCTATACAGACTATTGTGATTATTGTCCATATGATAAATATATGGTTTCAGATTTTGATGGCAATGTTCTGTTTATTCATGGATGGGAAGATGAGCTCGAAAATGAAAAGTTTGGTGAACCGTTATGAATTATTACATTTCTGATTTACATCTGTTTCATGCGAACGTCATTAAGTTCGATGGCAGGCCATACGACACAATAGAAGAAATGGAATCTGACCTTATTTATCGTTGGAATAAGCAAGTATCTAATGGAGACCATGTATATTTGCTGGGAGATTTCATTTGGAAAGCTGGTTCTGATGAATGGCTTCGTATTATTCGAAAGTTAAATGGAAACATCCATTTAATTTTGGGCAATCATGACCCAAGGCAATATTCTACAGGAGTTCGAAAGGCTTTAGCTGAAATCACTCCTTATAAAGAGCTTAATGAAAAAATTGATGGAAAAGATTATCGTTTAGTCCTTTCTCATTACGCGATTCTTTCTTATTATGGCTCTTGTTATCCGCAAACTTTCCATTTACATGGGCATACTCATGTAACTTCTGAGCAAAATTTAGTAGAAGATTTTACAAAAATGGCAAAAGAAAAATTAGCTCAATCTGATAGTCCTTATCAAAATAGAGCACAAATGATTAATGTTGGTTGTATGATGCCTTATATGAATTATACTCCACAAACATTTGAATATCTTCTAATGAAGTATAAGAAAGGAGAAACAAGGGCTTAATGAAAGTAACACTTTTGAATCCAGAAGTTCTTGAAAATCTTTATAAAAATCATGGCGTATTTGCTTGTGAATGTTATAATACTCCAAAGAAATATGCGGAGCGCGTGGGAAAGAATTGCGAAGATTCTGGACACATGAGCGGTTCTCGATGCGAATATATTAAATTTGAAATTGAGGGCGATAGAGGAACGTTGGAACAAATGATGCGTTCTGAAATTGGTGTCCGTTATGATAATCAAGACAAGTATGCTTATATGGATTTGATTGAAGCTATTCCTCGTGTCAGTCCTGATGAAGTTGTTAAGAACATGAGCTCGTTTCGCTACATAGATACTAATAACTTCACTTATATTACACCAACTCATATTGAAAAGAATGAAAAAGCTAAAGCCTTGTATCAGAATCTTATGAGCCATATTGACACTACTCGTAGGCTCATTCGTGACATTCTTACAGAAGATGGTGTAGAAGCTCATGCAGCAGTTGAAGATGCAAATTATGTTCTTCCTCGTGCTACAAATACCACTTTGGCTATTGGATTTACTCCCGAAGCATTGATTACTTTTATGCATAAGCGTTTATGTTCTCGTGCTCAAGAGCCAATCCGTAAGATTGCTGTTGAAATGAAAAAGCAGGTTGCAGAAGTAAATCCTCGTTTTGCAAAGGAACTTATGCCACATTGTCAGTATCTAATGTGGTGTCCAGAGGGAGCAAAATGCTGTCATGCTTATCCTACCAGAGAAGAGCTTGCAGAAAAGTTAAAGAATCTCAAAAATAACACTTGACAAATAATAACACCTGTGGTATACTCAGATTAAAGAATGAGAAGCCATAGGTGTTTCTCTATATAAAGGAGAAAAATATGGGTAGAAAATTACCTTATAAAACCTTGATTTTAATGGACGGGTAGAAAGTAATTGTCCATGATTTAGCTTATGACGCTTATGACCAAATTTGTGAAATTAAAGTGGTTGAACAAACTTTATTGAATAAATTTACAAACAAATTCCAAAAGATTATTACTGGAATTATTCTTTCAAATGAAGAATATACTTTTGAATATGATTGCTATGGTAAATGTGTAAATGGCGATTTTGATGTGGAGACTTTAAAATGAAGTATCAAGTATTTTTTAAAAACAGCAAAGGGAAAAAGTTTTGGCTGAAAGATTGTGAAACTACAGGGACAGCTTTTGGTATTGATTCTGATTTTTCTGAGGGATGGAAAACTATTCAGCGTCATATTGATGCTATGAATGATGTAAAACTTATTCAACTAAAAGAAAAATATGGCGAACAATACGATGAAGAAAAAGCAAAGAAATCTACGTTTAAGAGCTATTATACTCGAATGAATTTCAATGAAGATATGAGCGAAATTATTATAGATGTTGGTTCATGGTCTGAATTTTATATCTTTAAAAAGATTGAAGAAACAGAGGAAAACAAAGATGCTTGATGTAAATAAGGTTCTTAAGGAAGTAAAGCAAAATAGTTACGCTAAGGTGTTTTATTTTATTCCATGTGGTACATTTGATTCAAATAGCGATTTTGAAATTACCATTCCTACTCTTAATGGTAATCGTCCTTTTAATTTTTACATTTCTTCTATGAAAGCAGACGAATTTGTGATTAATAGCTCAGGTGATATTATTCCAGTGGATAGTTTTTATGCTACCGAAGAATCTTGTGACGCATATGTGGAAGCCAATTATGATAAATATGATTATTTTCCTGTTGGGTCTATTACTATGTGTCCTGTTCTGGCTGAATTTTTCCACTCTCGTGATGAAGCAGAAGGTATTGGTTTCTATCTTTGCAATAAATATAATGGAAAGGTTTTGATGAAGTGAACAAGTACAATGTGTTTGACAAAGTATTTCATAATAAATCTATTCTATATTGGCAGAATCTTAAGATGCTTCCTCGTCAGTTGAAGTGGGCTAAACAGAGAATTTCAAAAGGCTATTGTAAATCAGACTGGTATGACATGGACAGTTGGTTTGCTCATGTAGTTGCTGATATGCTGGACGAATATGCTGAGAATACTTGTTCTCATCCTTGGGAGATTAATGACCCAGATGATTGGAAAGATATTCTCAAAGAGATGGCAATTCATTTGCGCAATGCTGGAATTGAGGAAATTGCCGAAGAAAAATATTCTCATATGGCTGATAGTAAAGCAAAGATTCGTGAACAGAACAAATGGAGAAAAGAAGAACTTCATAAATTCTGCGAACTTTTTGAAAAGTATTATTTTGATTTATGGGATTGAGGTAACAAAATGATTTATATTTATGACGTTTATGCAGATGTTCAAGACATTGTTTATGTTATCCATGACACAGAAAAGAAATTAATTGAAGCTGGGGCTAAGATTACAGACGTAAGAATTACTCCTTACGATAAAGATATTTTTAATGAATGCAAAATGGCAGCTTATATTTATTATGAAGCAGAAAAGGAGATTGAGTTGTGATTTATTTAGACCATGCCGCAACTAATCCAATCAATCCTCGCATTTATCAAGTGTTAGTAGAAGACCTGCAAGACCTTTGGGGAAATGCCAGTACCATGTATGATATTGGTATGGAATCAAAAAGAATCCTTGAAGCAAGTCGTGCAAAAATTGCACAATGTCTTGGTGTAGAAGCAGATGAGATTTATTTTACTTCCGGCGCTTCTGAGGGAAATAGTTGGGTTTTAAATCAGAAAGGTAAGTGCTTATGTTCTCCTTACGAACATGATAGTATTCTTTTAAATCCTAAGAGTTGTATTGTTGATGATAATTATCTTGATATGGCTACAATAAATGCACTTTCTGACGATATTTTGTTTAATGCTCGAATTAGTTCTTTTGAAAATTTTCTCTTGAGTTGGCAACTTGTAAACTCTGAAACAGGAGAAATTTTTAATCTTAATAAATATAGTCATTATGCTCATGCTCTTGGTATGGCATTCCATACTGATATTACTCAAGCTATTGGCAATGTAAAACTTGACCTTAAGGGTTGGGGAGTAGATTGTGCAACAATGTCTGGACATAAGATTGGCGCTCCTAAAAATATTGGAGTAGTTTATTTTAATAAGGAAGTATTCCCCCCTGATAAGATTAAACCTTTAATTTATGGGCATCAGGAAAAAGGAACTCGTGGTGGAACTGAAAATGTGCCATTTTGTCACGCTTTAGCGTTGGCAGTTGATGAAGCTGTCGCAACACAAGAAAATAAATCTGCTTATTGTAAAACCTTAAAAAAGGCGTTTTATGATGAGCTTATGGAAGATAATTTCGCAAATGAATATGTTTATATTGTTTCTCCTGCGAATAGTGTAAATTCCACTATCAATATTTGTTTTAAGGATGTTGAAAGCGAAGTTTTACAGATGCTTATGAATCAAGATGGATTTAGTGTAGCAACTGGACCAGCGTGTTCGACAGGAACAATGGAACCAAGCAAAACACTTGAATACATGAAAGTCCCAGAAGATTATATTCGCGGAGAAATTCGCTTGACTTTTGATGAAAGTAATGATAGAATAGATTTAGTTCTTGCAGCACAAAAACTAAAACAACATTATTTGGAGTTGATTTCCAATGGCTGATTTTAAATTAAGTGAATATCAGGAAAAAATTCAAGACTTTTTCTTGAATCATCCACACGATAATATGTTGGTAAACGCTTTGGCGGGAAGTGGAAAATCAAGCACAGCTTGTTTACTTCTTGAACAGGTAACTCAACCAAGTGTTTATTTGGCTTTTAATAATTCTGTCGTAGAAGAATTTAAAAAGCGTATTAAAAATCTAAAAGTGAAGATTTATACTACTCATTCTATTGGATATGGTATCATGCTTTCTAATATGGAAGAAAAAGGAACTTCTGGCGGATTTGGAAAGCGTTCAAATTCTTCTGTAACTCTTGACAATCTTAAGATTTATAAGATTGTTGAAGAATATTTGGAAAAGCACGACCATGCCGAATTTATGGAAATGCTTTTTCTTAAAGAGAACTATGTTTCGCTTTATAATCTTGCTCGTATGACAATGGCTGATATGAATAATCCAGATGATATTGCTCGATTAATCAAAGGACATGGATTGTTTGTAGATTTTGAACATGGATATAACGCTCCCTCTAAAGAAAGCGCAACTAAAGCCATTCAATATATTAACAAACGAGATTGGGAGACTTTTGAAAACAATTCTGTAATTGATTTTGGTGGTATGTTATATATCACTTATTGGAAACTTAGGCGCAAGGAATGGAAAGTTCCTTTTTATGATTTGTTTTTCAATATTGTAGTAGATGAAAGTCAGGATTTGTCGCTTTTGCAACAGTCTTTTTTACCTTTTTTAAAAAGAAAAGGCGGAAGATTTGTTTTATTGGGGGATGAAAGGCAGGCCATCGCAGCCTATCAGGGGGGAAATGCAAGGGCTTATGCTAATTATTATGTAGCATTTGCTCCTATTGAAACTTTTGACCTTCCTATTTGTTATCGTTGTCCCACTTCCCATCTTACAAATATAAATAGAACATTTGGCATTCCTATTCTTCCTCGTCCAGATGCTCCAAAAGGAGAAATTCTAAAGATTAATAAAGAAGATATTTCAAGGTATGCTAAAGGCGGAGATAAAGTTGTATCTCGTTACAATCGTTGGTTAGCTCCTGTAGTTCTTGACCTTGCAACTCATGGTATTCCTGTTTGTATGCCTGATAAAGAACTGGTAGAAAACTTGAAAAAGGTCGTAACTAAACGAGCAAAAAAATGCCCCACTACTCGTGCTCTAAGAGAATGGCTTGATAAAGACATTCGTAAATATCAAGAAAGAGTTTCTAAAATTGTAAACTCAAAAACTCTCAACGAAGAGTACAAAGAAAATCTTTCCTTGAAAGAACAGGCTGAAACAGTAGCAGATAGTAATTCTAAGATTGATAATATTAATTTTATTCTTGAAATTCTTAAATATTATCAAAACAGGAATGGAAATACTTCGACCGCAGATTTTCAGAGGTATTTAGATAAACTTTTAAATACTTCTCCATCTTCTGAGTGTGTTACTTTAAGTTCTGTTCATAAGGCAAAAGGACTTGAAGCAGATAATGTTTTTGTTTTGAATGAGGGCAAAATTTGTTTTGACCCTCGAAATAGTCCAGAACTTCAACAGCAAGAGCGTAATCTTAGCTACATTTCTCTGACTCGCGCTAAGAATAAAATGTACCTTGTAAAAGAACCATCAGCTCAAAATACTAAAAGAGGTTAAAATATGGCAGATAAAAATAGTCAGGTTTCTATTTTAGGGTGTTCTCCCCAGTGTCCATTCTTTCCAAAAAGTGTTGGACGGGTAGTTGATTGGGTATATGATGAGAAAATCCCTTGGCTAAAGCGTAGAGCAAAGCCAAAGAAATTTATTTGTCAATATGATGGTTCAGTAATTCGTAGTTGGGATAAACATCCCTGTGCTAAAAAATTAGATGAATTAGCTATGTCTAAAGAAGAATTAAAAGAAGAAGCTAAAGAAAATAAAAAGAACAATTCTAAAAAGAAGAGGTAAAATAAAATGAAAGAAGTAAGTGGCAATTATTTTTATAATCCCAATATTAAAACCAATTCTAATGATGGTGATGGTTTTTATTCTGCTGGCACCTCTACAAAAGATGCTGCTAAGGATTTCTATAGAAAGTATATTGAGCTAAAAGAAAGGTTAAAGAAGCTTGGTATTGAAAACGAAGACGAATATATTGATAGTGAAGAAGCCGATAAAATTTATCATGGGGCTGATTGGGATGACGAATGGGACGCTGAATACGATGAGGAAGAATATTCTCCCATGTACGATAATTACGAAGAGCGTCAGGTCGATATGCTAAGTCTTCCTGTTTATTATCATATCGCATTTGCTATTCCTGCGGATTTAAGCTTTGGTAGCACTACTGCACGACAGATTGATGCTTTTTATGGACTTCGCGACAAGCTTGAAAAAGCAGTTGAAAAGTATGAGGATGAATGTGAAGACCTTGAGACTGGCTGGCTTAAGGCAGGAGATACTATTTGCATTGAGAATATTTTTGTAATGTTTACTACAAATAAGAAGTACCAGCGTCCTACCCTTGACACAATTCGCAGTTGTGTGCGCGATATTGCGGAAGAGTGTTACGAGAATAAGATTCGTTATTTGGCAATGCCTCGTGTTGGTTGTGGTCATGGACATCTTGATTGGGATGTTGTTAAGGAAGCTATCCTTGACGAATTTGACAATTATTTTGATGAAATGGATGAAGAAGAGTATCGTCCCTTTATCACATTCTGCTATCAGTAAGCAAAAAAATCATAAAAACCTATTGACAAATCAAACAAGGTATGGTATTATTCTATCATACCTTGTTTAAGTTTTATAAAAAGGAGACGATAAAAATTCCTTGGAAGAAAAGAGATAAAACTACTAATTGTTGGAGCGTATATCGTCACACAACACCCAGCGGAGGAGTGTATATAGGAATAACAGGAAACCCAGTAAAAAAGAGATGGCAACGAGGAAAAGGGTATGAAAAATGTCCAGCATTTTCGAAAGCCATTCAAAAATACGGATGGGAAAATATCCAACATGAAGTTCTTTTTGAAAATTTATATAAAGAAGAAGCAGACAAAAAAGAAAAAGAATTAATAGAATATTATAAAACTTATGGGCATTGTTATAATGTGGCTGATGGTGGGTCAAGAGATTTTGTAAGTGAAGAAACAAAAGAAAAGATGCGAAAAAATAGGCAAGGGAAAAATTCTCATGCTTATGGTAAAAAATGGAGTCAAGAATCTCGCAATTTAACCTCACAAGCTATAAAAGGAATAAAAAGGTCAGATAAAACAAAGCAAGCGTTAAAAGATTCTCATTCTCGAAAACTTTATCAATATGATGCAGATGGAAATTTAATTGGTATATGGAGTTCTTCTAAACAAGCTTCTTTTAGTACAGGACACAGTTTAAGTTCAATTAATCGTTGTAGACTTTATTATAAAAATAATTTATGCGGATATATATGGTTAGATGAATTTATAAAAGATAAAAAATTGTTGCAAAAATATTATAATGGAGATATTTTAATCCCCGTAAAAAAGAATGTTATTCTTAAAAAAGTTGTCCAATTAGACGACAATTATAAAATTGTAGCTATTTATTCTTCTATAAAGAAAGCGGCAAAAGCTACAGACACAATAGACACACAAATAATTTATAGTTGTCAAGAGTTTAAGAAAAATGGAACAAGAAAAATTGCAGGAGGATATTATTGGGAATATTTACCAAAAGAATCTTATTATTATTTTGACAGCTATTTTTTATATTATGCAACCCATCAAAATGAAGCTAAAGATTTAACACTTAAACAAGAAAAAGATAAAAAACATAGTTTAGAATCCTTAACTTCTGGCGGGATTCGTATGGATAATAGTCGAAATCAATGGGGCGCTTATTTATGTCTTGGTAGCAAATATAAATATATTGGGCGATATAATACGAAAGAAGAAGCGTGTGAAAATCAACATTTAGCAGCGCTGAAGTTTTTGGAGGAACAAAACAATGAATAAAACACCTGTTTATTTGATTTGTGTTACATCTGACAATCATAATAAAATATATTCTATGTATCCAAAAGATGACGGAACTTTTATAGCAGAATGGGGACGAGTTGGGGGACATTTAAGTTCAAAAATTTATCCAATGTCTAAGTGGGATTCTCAGATTAATTCCAAACTTAAAAAGGGTTACGTTTCTCAGACGCATCTTATGACAGATGTAATTGAAAATTCTAAAGAGGAAGAGCCTACAGAGGGAAAAGATAAATTTTCAGTAATTGAAAATAAGTCTGTTCGAGATATTATTAAGCGTCTATATGATTTTGCGAACAAGGTTGTTCAGTCTGCTTATAAGGTTAAATCTTCCGTTGTTACTCAGGCTATGATTGATGAAGCTCAGAGCCTAATTGATAATCTTGCTCTTAATTATGAGAATATGGATTATAACCAGTTCAACAAAAAGCTTTTGGAAATCTTCATGGTTATTCCTCGTAAAATGAGTAATGTAAGTGATTACCTTATTTATAAAAATGACCTTGATTCTTTTAAATCTATTATTGACCGAGAGCAGAGCACTCTTGATGCTATGGCAGGTCAGGTTTATAAGCCTGTAAAGATTGAAAAGAAAAATACTAATAGTGATACCAATAATAATGAAGTTTCTGTTCTTGATGAAATGGGTATTACTATGGAAGATGCTACTGCGGAAGATGTTGTTAAAATTAAGAAAGCAATGGGTGATTCCGCAGATAAATTTTATCGAGCTTGGCGTGTAACAAATAAGGCCACAGAAGAAGCATATCATAAATTTGTTGATGCAAATAATATTGGCAACCGCAAACTTTTATGTCATGGTAGTCGAAATCAAAATTGGTTTGGCATTCTTAAAATGGGGCTTCGTTGGAAATTGTCTAATGTAATTACTAACGGCTCCATGTTTGGTAGTAAAGCCATCTATTTTAGCAATCCTGATAAATTTCATGGCGGAGTCCGCAAATCTATTGGTTATACTTCTCTTGGGGGTTATTGGACTCGTGAACAGCAAAATTGTGGGTTTCTTGCTTTCTTTGAAGTTGCTTTAGGTGATAGCTATGATGCTTACCAGTTTAGTAGCCAATATTATGATATGGATTTAAAGAAGCTTAAATCTTTAAAACCTGATGCATGGCATCTTTGGGCGCATGGTAATACCAGTATGCTTAAGAATGATGAACTCATTGTTTATTCTATGGAACAAATGACTATTCGTTATTTGGTGGAGATTAGGTAATGATAACCTATGAGAAAAATGGTCGAACATTTCATAAGATTGAAATTGGAGATACCTTTGGAAGATTAACAGTAATTAAAAAAGGTAATGGCTTAGTTGATAAAACAGGACATAAATTTGGCACATGGATTTGCCAATGTTCTTGTGAAAACAAAACCATAGTTGAAATACGCACAACTTCTTTAACAATGGGTAGTACCCAATCTTGTGGATGTTTACAAAGGGAAAAATTTCCTAATCATAATTTTGACTCTGTTACTAATCAATTTAAATCTAAATATGGAAATACTTATGATTTAACAGGAGAATATGGTAAAGGGCATACCACTACAGGAGACGAATTTCTATTTGATTTAGAAGATTATGACTTAATTAAACAGTATATTTGGAATACTAAAAAAGACAGTCGAAATAAAGAAGATTCGGCTTATTGGTATGCTGTATCAGGAAATCAAAATAATGAGCGTGTTTGGATGCATCGTCTTGTTACACATTGTCCTCCTGATAAAGTGGTTGACCATTTTAATCATAAAACTTTAGACAACCGTAAAGAAAATTTGAGAGTGTGTGAAAGAGCGGAAAATTCACAATCTCAACGTTTACGTCCCGATAATACTTCTGGACATAAAGGAGTATATTGGGATAAAAGCCGTAATAAATGGATGGCAAATATAATGGCTTTTGGACAGTATCATTATCTTGGGCGATATGAAAAATATGAAGATGCTGTAGCAGTAAGAGAAGCCGCAGAAGAAAAATATTTTAAAGAATTTAATTATAAACCGCAAGAACAAGAATAAAAACAATCTTTTAATTTTGAGGTAAAAATATGCCTGTTAATCTGATTACTCATAATGCAGAATTCTTTTCTCTTCCTTCTGATTTTCTTCCAATTCCTACGCAGATTGTTAATTCAATTAAAGGCAATTATATAGATTATTGTTATTCTGAAACAATGCTTCGAGAAGTGATTAAGAAAGCAAAGGAACAGAAAGTTAGTCTTGTTTATGAAAAAGTCCTTGACAAATATGGAGATTTGGATTATATTATTGTTAGTCGAGGTCATTTCTTTAATGCTCAGACCAACGAAAAGGTAAAAGAGCCTATGCAGTTGGATAAAAACAATCTTCCTTTTGGTATTACTATTCATCAGAACGCTCCTAAATCTTACAATGACGGAGTAAAGAAAGAACCTAAAAGGAAGATTAAAAGAGAAGTGACTAAGAACTTTTTTGCAGGAAAGACGGGTATTATTCAGATTTAAAAACAAAAAAACAATTCTATAAACAATTTTAGAAAGGACTCCAACAAATGAGAAACGTTACAAAGAAGCTGATTGCCAAGTACAATAATATGTACGCAACGAAAAGTGGCTGGGTAAAATATCAGTTTGGTAAGGTCCATATCATCTACGCAATTATCACAGCTTTGGCTTTTGGTTTTGTTTTTGGTATGGATATTGAACGACAGACCATTCCAGAGCTTCTACAGGCAGAGCATGATAAGACGGTAAATGAAACCTCTCTTTATTATGCTGACGCCATTGAAGAGTATACTGAAATTCTTCATCACTATTCAGGATATATTTCTTCTGCGAACTCTGTAGAAAAGAAGTATCTTCGTTATATGACCAAAAGCGCTCTTTACGCTGAAATTGACAGAGTAGATAATTTCATGAAGAGCTTCGAAGAATTTGGCGCTGCTGAAAATCCTCTTTATGGAGAACTTGACAATTACAAAGAAGAAATTCAAAAGACCATTGATTCTGGGCGTTATCTTTATCCTTACACTGATTGGGATTATGAAATGCTTGCTTTTTGTATCTGGCATGAAGCTGGTTCTTCTTTTATTTCGATGGAAGAAAAGATGGATGTTGGTTGTGTTGTTCTAAATCGTCAGCTTCAAGGTGGTATTGGTAAGCAAATGATTGACCCTTCTATTGAGGATATTATTAATGAGGGAAAGAATGGTGGGATTGTTCAGTATCCTTATTCTACCAATGAATATTATTATGTGACTATCCCTGACGAATGTTACGAAGCTGCTCGTAGAGTTCTTGAGCGAGAAGTAGTTGCTCCTCGTAATGTTCTGTATCAAGCAACATTCCGACAGGGCGAAGTTTATCATTCTTACTATCATCCTGAACTTGGTAATACAACCTATATTTGCTATGAGTGAGGTAAATAAAAATGAATTTAGTTAAAGATTATTATATTGTAGTAGCTGAAGTAAAAGACCCTGAGCGTCCTACTCATTGGGATAGGACTATTCTTGATGGCAAGCCTTGTGTATTTTTGCATGAGATTATGACAGGAGAACATTTCTTTTTCTGTGCGAATTATGGCACAGAAGATTATCCTGATTGGCATACCATTACTACTACTCGTGTAAAATCTTTCAATGTTGATGGAGATGGAGAAGAAGTAAATTCTGTGACCGTAGAAACTAAAAATACAATTTATCATTTTACAAGATTGGAGACTTAAATATGCTTAATTTTAACAATAAAGATGTATGTCCTTGTCTAAGTTGTGAACATAACAATGTTTGTATGTATAGAGAAAAGTTTACTCTATATTATGATAAGGTAAATAGCGAAAATAGGGATAGTAACATTCCCGAATGTGCAACGCTTTCAGTTTCTTGTAGATATGCTCGCTATAGTACCATTTCTGGGTCTTGTGTTTCTCGTGGTGCTAATATGATTCAGGGCATTGCTGACGCTGTACCTTGTAAAACAGAAAGAACTCTTAATGGAACTGCACTTAATCGTAGAGATGTAGTATCAACTCCTACTACAAGCACTCCTTATACTATTGATTCAAGTTCAGAGTGTAAAATTTCCTAAAAGCCAAGAAAATAATAGTAAAAAGGGCTTGACAAACTCAAGCTCTTTTGCTATAATGAGGGTACAAAATTCAAATGAAATGTAGGTTTTATTTTCTATGAACATTTCTGAAATTCAGCGAGTAAATGACGCTATTAATTATTACACAGAAAAAAGTGAAGAATATAAAAACAAAGCCAGAACAATTGCTAAAGGCTGTATTTGGTTCGATTGTGGGCATTTTATTCCAGACTCAGAAGCAGAAAATTTAGAAACGGTTTCTGAAACTACAACTCAAACAGAAGTTGTATTTAGAGGTAGTGACTATTATAGAGACGATGATAGAATTGCAGATGTGACTCGTCTTATTACTTATAATCTTTGTCCCCTTTGTGGATTCAAGCAAAGAAAAAATTCAACAATTATTCGTCAAGTAAACGAAAGGCGTATCGAAGAATGATTGAAAACGAACTAATTGCTACTTCAATCAATATCTATGAATGGGGGTCAAGAGTTTATCAAACCGCGACAGAATTTTCCGATTGGGATTATATTGCGATTGTTCCAGATGATTTTCCTAAAGAATCAGACCAATATGAATTTGGAAACCATACATATAATATTGAACATGAATCAGACTGGCTTGCAAAGCTTAAAAGAAATTCTGTTGAATCTTTAGAATGTCTTTCCCTTTCCCCTAAGTTCATTGTTAAAAAAACAAAATCTTATCCTTTTACTTTTAATCCAGACGGAGCTCATGCAGCTATTTCTGAACGAGCATCTATTGCTTGGGTTAAAGGGAAAAAGAAACTTACTATTGAAAAAGATTTTGATTGGCGTGGTGGAAAGAAATCTATTTGGCATTCTTTAAGACTTTACCTTTTTGGCTGTCAGTTGGCTCAAGGTGGAATTATTTGGAATTATACCATAGCTAATAAATATTACAATGATATTATTGTTGCAAAGCATGGTGAAACGGGTCAAGAAGAATGGGAATATCTTAAAAAGACTTATCATACTCTCAATAACAATCTTCATTCTCAAATGAAAGCAGAATTTGAAAAAGTAAAAACGGGAGAATATATTCCAATTTATAGTATTCGACCATCTAAAAAATATTATGAGGTAATGAAAAATGTATAATGAACGTTACAACACAAATGATAGCACAAAGCCTGTTAAGAAGAATAAGATTCCTCGCTTTCTTCGTATTCCTCTAATTGTTGTATGCACTCTTCTTGCTCTAATTATCATTGTTAGTAGCATTAAGATTATTCCAGAGGGATATGTTGGTGTAAAGTATCGCGTGGCAACTCTTGTTGATACTTCTATTGGTGCCGGTCCTCATGTTTGTATTCCTTTTATTGAAAAGATTCGTAAGATTGATGTTCGTGAGCAGGTTTACGAAGCACAGACAACTGCTTATACCAAGGATACTCAGACTGTTGAGAACATTGTAATTAAGGTGAATTATTCTTATTCTACTGATAAGCTTGATGTTCTCATTCGTACCATTGGCGTAAACAATGTTGAATCTAAGCTTATTATGCCTCAGCTTAATTCTGTCCTTAAGAATGAAGTTGGTAAATATAAGGCAGAAGAGCTTGTTCAGAATCGTTCCGCTCTACAGGAATCCGTTGAAGATTCTCTCCGTTCTAATCTTGAAGGATATGGCGTTGTTGTTACCGCTCTGAATATTATTGATGTTGATTTTGAAGATTCTTTTGAGCAAACTATTCGTGAGAAGGTTGCTGCTGAACAGGAGGCTCAGAAGGTTAAGAATGAGACTGTAAAGAAAGAAGAGCTTGCGAAGCAGGAAGTTATTGCCGCAGAAGCCAATGCTCAAGCAAAGAAGATTGAAGCTGATGCTGATGCGTATGCAATTAAGGTTGTTCAGGAACAGCTTGATAAGTCTCCTAATTATAATGACTATATTCGTGCTCAGGCGTGGGATGGTAAGCTTCCCGAAGTTATGGGTAACACTGTAAATCCTTTTGTAACAATGGGTAATTAATATGACTAATGAACGTGCTGCTCAAGTGCTTATCGCCGCATATTCTTTTATAGTTAATCAATGTGATAATCAATTCATAGACAACTATGAAATTGCTTGTGCAAAAGCTATTGGATTACTTATGAATACCCCTGACATTATTGAGGAGACAGAATAATGAATTTCTTTCAAAGATTTTTTGGACATTTAAAGACAGTAACAAAGCATCGTTGGTGGGTTTGTTATTATTGTTTCAAGGCTGGTATTCCGTGGCAAGGACTTGTACACGACCTAAGTAAGTTTTCTCCTACCGAATTTTGGGAGTCTGTAAAATATTATCAGGGTTTTCGTAGTCCCATTGACTATTGCAAAGAAGTCAATGGCTGGTCTAAGGCATGGATGCATCATAAGGGTAGAAATAAGCATCATTATGAGTTTTGGCAGGATAATTTTGATTTGGGTTGCAAGCCTGTTCAGATGCCCTATAAGTATGCTCTTGAATTGATTTGTGATTTTCTTGGGGCGGGTAGAGCTTATAATGGGAAGAATTTTTCTCCCGAAAATGAATATAAATGGTGGCTTAATAAAAAGTCTCGTGGCATTAAGATGCATCCTCAGACGCTTGAATTTGTAAATTTAATGATGAAAGATTTTCTAAATTCTGGCTTCATTAATACGCTTGTTCGAGCAGAGGAATACTATAACTTTGCGGCTATTCGTACACATTCTAAAGATTCAAAATGGAGAGAAACAGATGAGCGATAAAGTTTATGAATTTAATTCTTCTAATGCCGTAGGTTAGCTTCGGGAAATTGCTATAACTAAATGGCTTGAAAACAGGGAAGATGTATTAAGTGTAGAAAATGTTTCAGGAGATAAATTCTATTAGAATTTAGATATTGACCTTATTGTAAACAAAACCAATGGTACATCTTACACTGTTGAAATAAAAACAGATACTTATATTACTGGTAATTTATTTTTTGAAGTTATCAGCAATGAACAGCGTCAAACTGAACGGTGTCTTATGAAGTCTGATGCGCAATTTTTGTTCTATTATTTCTTAAAAACTAAGATTTTATATATTCTTAATATGAGAAAATTTAGGCAATTTGTCATAGACCGAATGGATATTTTGCAGGAGAAAAGGGTGAAGAATAATCTTTTTACAAGTCGAGGATTTCTTGTTCCTTTATCTCTTATTGAAGCTGAAATGAAGCCTTTGAAAAAAATCCAGCTAAATTGATAAAAACCTCTTGACAAATAACAAAAGGTCTGATATAATAAACACATAAAGTTAAGAGAGGTTTTTAAAAATGAATTTCGATAAAGTTGTTTTTGTAATTGCTCTTTTTTCAGTTGTCGGACTTATGGCATTTTTTATTCCACCTTTTGCTGAGAAAACGGCGAACGAAAAATATAGCACTAAAAATGTTTTGAAATTTTTTACTGCTATTTTGTCAGCAGGAATTGTTTGTGGAGTTGCTATTGGTTATTCTCTAACAAATAGCTTGGATAAAACTATCCAGTCTCCCACAAAATATGTTGGAGCAGAAATTGTAGCTCGTGGTACAGATGGAGCATACATCTTTCAAGAGATGGAATATGATACGGGAGAAACTTATCGTTATATCTCAACAAATTGGCTTCCTTATGATGCTGTTTATCTTTTGACCGTAGACAAGGAGACAGATGAAGTCCTTGTTGTTTGGAAAACGGCAGATGATGGACCGCGTATTGAAGCGGTAGGATAAAAACATACTTTTATTTTTGCTTACAACAATCCTTTCGTTGTGATGTGGTGGAGCTTTGCTCGGTTAGCGTGTGACTTCTCTTCGGAGACACCACGGGATAGCATCATGCGTGGTGCTATCCCTAATATGCCGATGTAGTTTAATGGTAAAACATCAGATTTCCAATCTGAATTCGGGGTTTCGATTACCCTCATCGGCTCCATTTTAATTAAAATTTAAAGGAGATATTATAAAATATGGATGTTACTCAGATTGTAATTATGGTTATTGGTCTTTGCGTTGCCCTATGTACCGCAGTTGTTATTCCTGCCTTGCGTAATAAGTATGGTCAGGATAAGATTGACAAGGCTCTTGCAACCATTGAGACTTATAAGACTATTGCTGAGATTGCAGTAAAGGCTGCTGAGCAGATGGGTCTTACTATGGGCTGGGACGGTCAGAAGAAGCTACAGGAAGCTATGGACTATGCTGAGAAGAAGCTTGCTGATATGGGAGTTACCTATGATGAAGCTACTCTGCGTAAGGAAATTGAAGCTGCTGTCTATGCAATTAGTGGCGCTCTAAAGGGTGATACTAAGAGTAAGACAACGGAGAATGTAACTTCTGGTTATATTCAGGCTGTTATGGATAGTAATACAGATATTCCTACTCCAACTGTAACTACTACTGCTACGAGTAAGTAATTTTAAATTTTGCTTTAAATGGCTTATATTTATAAAATAATTAATGACATAAACGATAAAGTTTATGTTGGTAAAACTGAATTTTCTATTGAAAAACGTTTTAAGTAGCATTGTCTCGATGCTTTTAGAAGTCGCAATGAAAAACGCCCTTTGTATTCCGCTATGCGTAAATACGGAGTTGAACATTTTTATGTTGAATTAATTGAAGAAACAGATAATGCTAATGACCGTGAAATTTATTGGATAGATAAATTAAATTCTTATCAATAGGGATATAATGCCACTAAAGGTGGAGATGGTAAGAAATATCTTAATTATGATTTAATTGTTGCTACTTACAAAGAAAGTAAAAATATAAGAGAAACTTCCAGAAAATTAAATGTTTCTGTTGATAGTATTGAAGCTGTCCTCCAAGAACGAAAAGAAAAAATTTATTCTTTACGGGAAGTTAATCGAAACATTCATGGGAAAGCAGTTAAACAATTAGATAAAAATACTGGCGATTTAATTCAAATATTTGATACTTTAAGTGATGCCGCTCGTTATATATAGCCAAACACTACTTCTTTAGGAGGAGTTAGTGGACATATTATTGATGTATGCAGAGGAAAAAGATAGACTGCTTATGGTTACAAGTGGGAATATGTGGAGAAAATAAATGAAGATTGAAAATAAATGGCGCACACTCTGTAATAGCAATGAATATATTTGTGCTATTACAGACGACTTAAATAGTTTATCTGGCTACGTCAATGCAAAATATGGACATTATATACTCTTTAATAAAGGCTATATCAAAGATAAAGTTATCCCAATTAGGGTAATTGGGGGAACTGTTGGCGCAATTAAAATTGATGATAATTTGGTTATTACAGATATTATCATTGATACTGAATATGTAGTAAAAACATATCCTACCAATGTAAATGAACTGATGAAGCATTGGATTGGAGAAAAAATTGAGGTTGACGAAAATGACTGATGTAAAATTTTTTGAGTTTAGTAAGAACGCTGTTCGTGATTATGTAATTAATCATCTGGATAAGTCTGATTCCATTCCTGATTTCGATGTATATATTGTGTGGTATTGTAAGACTTTGCAGAATTGGAAGGCTCTTCTCTCTACTACTCTATTGGATGGAATGTATTATGAGCTTACTGTCAATGGAGACAAGGATGAAGCATATCTTGACGCATATAAAAAGTGGGACAATACTTGCATTAAGTTACCCAAGGAGTAAGTCTAATGAATGTTATTATACCTTTTATTTTGGGAATGTGGACAATGTTTGTCATTGACTATATTCGCAGCGTAAACAAGAAGTAAAACAAAAAAAGTTTTAAAAAGGTCTTGACAAACAGAAATGTTTGTGCTAATATAAAGACAAGCTCGAAAGAGCGCAACATGATGTTTATCTCATCGACTCTCACAGCAATTTTTTTATAATATTCTTGCCAAAGAAGCAAACTATGGTTCGATTCCATAATCCTTTCCCTGAGAAGATTAGTCCAGTGGTAAGACGGCTTCATGAATTTATTAAAGAGTCGAGAACAAAAAAAGTTATTAACCTCTTGACAAATCAAAGTCAACATGGTATAATAAATACATAAAGTTGGTTAATCGGTAACTGTGAGAAAAGTAAGATAACTCACGGGGAAATGTGGTTTAGCAGCCTTGCTTACTCAGGGTGTGTAATATGTTACCAAAAGACGCCTTCCCAACTATAAACAAAAAAAGGTAGCGAGTGTACCATTTTAACGGTTTTGGGTACACACCTTTCACTGAATAAAAATTTAGTTTTATTTGGTAACAACCTATTTCAAAAGTTGTAAAAATACCCCTTTTTAAGCTATCGTTGCGATTTTTAAAGCGTAAAAAAATGGGTTAAAAATCAGTTTTATTAGGCAAAAAGTAGTACACTTATTCGAGTGTTCATGCCGACTACTATGAGATTTTGCCTCTTAAATAGGTAGAAGAACCTACTGCGTTTCTTGTTAGTACGCTCCTATTTTGAGTTGGAACACTTGAAAACCAGTAGCGTTCCCAAACCGAATTCAATTTGCGCCTGTAACTCAGTGGTAGAGTAGCGGCCTTGGATAATAGCGTTTAGGCTTCAGCAAGTGCGAGACTTGCATTATCCCTTAAGCCGTCTGTTATGGGTTCGAGTCCCATCAGGCGCACCATAAAAAGGAGTCTTTAATATGAAACCTTGGTCTGGAAAAGATTTTGAATACCTTGGTCTTTATGTAAAAAATAATAAAAAAATTGGATATTTTGAGGTTTTCGATAAAAACGGCAATCTTCTTTTCAGACAAGATAATTGTTCTCACGCTTGTGTGACTACAGTTAAAAAGAAAGTTGAAGAGTTCCAACGAAAAAGCACAAATTAAAATCAACATATTATCTTTAATATGCGGGGATAGCTCAATTGGCAGAGCGGCAGTCTGATAACCTGTGTCTAACATTGACGATACAAAAGTAGCAAGCTGAGATTACAACTTAGTCACTTGTATTACTTAGGCTATCTTGGTGATAGTTCGAATCTATCTCCCCGCTCCATACACCAATGGTAAAAATGTGTAAACTTACTTTGCTCGTGTAATATTTGGTCTCCTTAACTACGATACAGTGAAGACTAAGCGAATGGTCGGTGAACTTTATACTAAACCCGACTACCAATCACCTCCATAAATATTCGACGCTCACAGCAAACTATTATAATACATATGATTTGGGTTCATAAACGTAAAATAGCGTCGAGGATATTTAACGCAGAAAGGACTTATCATGTCAAATAGAAATTGTATTAACTGCGGTGCTCCATTTAATATTGAATTAAATAAGTGTCCGTATTGTGGTACAAGTTATTTTGATATGTCTTGTCTTGACCTTGATTCTGGAAAGCCTTTTGCTCTAAAGATAAAAACTAAAATAAATGGAAGAGATTGTTTTATCACTCAAATGGTTCGACCATTAAACAATCTATCCATTGAACTTTCACAAGATTATGATGGAATTTATGGATTTGACGGAACAAAAAGGTCTTATGGTAAATATATTTGTGGTCAATCTGTAAAAACGAACCTTAGTTTAGAAACATTTGCGTTGCCAAATCAAAAAGAGATTCTTAGAATTGAGGTTGAAGATTAAATGAATTCCAACGCAAAAGAAAAAATTATTCTTGACCTTTGTGGTGGTACAGGTTCATGGTCTCGTCCTTGGCAGTTAAATGGATATGACGTTCGTATCATTACTCTTCCTGAATATGATGTGCGAACTTACAAGCCTCCTGAGAATGTTTGGGGTGTTCTTGCTGCTCCACCTTGCACAGAATTTAGTAATCTAAACTGTATTGCTGAAAATCGCCATCGTGATTTTGAAGCTGGTTTGGAAATTGTTAATGCGTGTTTGCGTATTATTGGTGAATGTATTCCAACTTGGTGGGCTTTAGAAAATCCTCGTGGACATTTGCGTGATTTCCTTGGTCCTCCTGATATGACTTTCCAGCCTTGGGAATATGGAGACCCTTGGACTAAGGCCACAGACATTTGGGGCGATTTTAATATTCCTCCAAAGAAGTATTCTCGTTGGGAAGATGTTCCTAATAAGATTCCTCTATATACTCGCAAGGGTAGAAATAAGCCCAATTTTGCTTTTCTGCATAAGTCTGCTTGGAAGAATATTCCTCAGCTTAGTTGGCATCATCAGCCTGAGACTGACGCAGAGTTTAGAGCAATGACTCCTCCTGCATTTGCTTGGGCATTCTATGAAGCTAATAAGTTGGAGGATTGAGAATGAATGAAAAGACTCTGGAAGAGCATCTAATTTCTTATTCTCAAATGTCCTCTTGGGAAAAAGTAAATTTGTTGCAAGACTTTTTAGGCATAGAATTGCTTTTTTATCAAAAGTGTATGTTAGCAATGATGTATGAGGCAGATAAAATTTTTCCAGATAAAAGAAAATTTTTATTCTAAACCTCTTGACAAACAAAACAAAGTGTGTTATACTTAAGTTACACTAAAAACAAGATGGCTAACGGCAGTTGTTCAGACGGGTCGGGGTTAGCATAGAAAGGTTAACAGGTAGTACAGCGGTAGGTAACAAATCCGTAAGTCGAAATGAGTTGGGAAAACCAAATGATACGGCTTAGTCCCTCGTAAGAGGTTGAAGAGAGATTTTAGGTAAAGGGTAACAACCTTTAACTGCTCTTCGTAATTGACCATGAAACAGGGTCATAGCTACCACATATTGTTTTTAGATGCTTTTAGGTTTTTAAATTCCAAAAAATATTTTAAAAACCCCTTGACAAACAAAACAAAGTGTGCTATACTAAGTACACAATCAAGGAAGACGAATGGTTGGTGAGTCTCAAAACAACCCAACTACCAGATGATAATAAGTGCGTGAGCTTAAATGGGTACTATAATGAAGAAGCGACCCCGACCTCATATATCGTATATATATGTTGTAAATTACAAGAGTGTGGTGAGCAGTAATTATAGGAAACATTTAAGTAAGGATTAATCGCAGTCCTGCTTATTATCATTACCATAACTTAGCAGTTAGAAAGGTATACTGACAAGTATATTGATGCTGAATGGTTTTAGTCCATCGTCCTTTAGGGGAACTAACACTTTAAAGGTAAAGCTACGAAAAAGCTTTCTCGAATGGTCGGTGAGAGCATAAATAATCCGACTACCAGATTCTTTTGTAAATGTTTAATATCCATTCGACACTCACAGCAATTTTACTTAATGTTCTTGAAAAACATCGTGTAGGGTTCGACTCCCTATTAGAGTATCCCTTGAGCAAGGAATGTCTAAATCGTGGTTGGTCTGAATAAAAGTGTCGAGTATGCTCACTTATATGCTATTTTATAATAATTGGTAATTTGCTTGGGAGGTCCTGAGAGATGTTGGTTCAAATCCAACAAATAGCTTTTAAAAGCCTTTATTAAGGAGCGGTAATTTTTCTTAATATAAAACCTTTTTCCTGTTTAGCATTGCTTTCTCCTGTGCCGAGGATTATTATGATTATTATTTGATGCTAATTCAGAGTAAGGGTCTGAAAGTTTATTGGTGCTTTCAGAATATATGCTATTTAGAACAATGGTAATTCGCTGGGTAGTCCCCATGAGATGCTGGTTCGAATCCAGTCAATAGCATCTAAACTAAATCCTTTATTGCGAAGTCTGCATTTTTCCAATATAAAACCTTCCCTGAATATCTTTCAATTCCTGTGCAGAGGATATTATGTAGAGGATTTCAGTATAAGGGCTGAAAGTTTATTGGGTCTTTCAGAAAGCGCTTTGCCTTTATGGTGTAACGGAAGCACGGCGAAGTCGTATTCGTGGGGTCTCAGTTCGAATCTGAGTAAAGGTAGGGAAGTTTCTTCTCTCTTCCCTTAAAAGAGAAGTGAAGGGTGGGTGTCTTTGGATTTCCCTTACACGAATGGCTGGTGAGTGTTTAAATAACCCAGCTACCAGCGAGAAATCATCACATTATCAACGGTAGCACAGTCGATAGCTCTTACTGAGTATTTGTGCTCTATAGACTCTATAAAGTAAGAGGTCTTGAGTAATGGATTGGGTATTCTCGCTCCATTAAATCCTTGAAAGAAAAAGTATAACAAGGACTTTCTTTTAAAAACACAGCAACGACCCGCCACCTTGTTTGTATAAGGGGAAGCCTGTGAGTTATAGTTAAAAGGTCTATAACATTTATATCCTCATTAGTGTAATGGTGCATTCTCGTTGACTGACATTGAATAAATACTAAGGCAACTCTTTAGTAATAACAGTCACATTGGGAGAGGAAGTTGGTTCGAATCCAATTATGGGGACCACAGAATTTATTATCGCTGCTCGTAGTAAATTCGTAGTATTAGAAGCAGTAAAAGCACGAGTATGGCGTTCGGCACTGGGAACGGTCGTTAAGGGCGAGGTAAAGCTGAGTTCCCTTTTATATCCCTACTTAGTGTAAGGAGCACACCTATTAACTGATGTTGAGCAAACACTAAAATAGCTTTTTAGTGATAACAGACGCATCGGGGGAGGTTTTCTGGTTCGATTCCAGTTGTAGGGTTCATCGAGGTTCGGATAAACCGATAAACAATTAGTAAATGAGTTGCTACTTTGAAAATTGTGTAAGGGATGAAAAATGCGCTATAGTGACTCCGATATAAGCACCTCGAACCAAAAGACAGAATGGTTAGATATTTCTTGATGTCTTTTCAAAAAACAAGAAATCCGTAAGATAGATACGAAATTTATCTCGGAATACAGTTTAACAGGTTACAATGTATTCGACACTAAACCGACCTCCAAGCCTGATGGACTGGTAAAAATAGAAAGGCTATTCTAAGTTTAGTAATGAAAATGACCGAGATAATTGGGTGCAAGTTTGTCGGAATATTCCTGTAAACCTCTCCCTAATCGAACCGAGGACAGATATGTGGAAAGCTGGTCTGTCAGTAGTTGCTAAACTGAATATGCAGGTATGGTGGAATTGGTAGACACAGCAGACTCCTTGGTATAGCATAAGTAATGCGCTCTTTTGAGAGATAAAAGTTCAAATCTTTTTATCAGGTCCAAAAATCTGCCGCTGAAATATGCGTGGGGGTCCGAGTCCCCCTACCTGTACCACGGCTCGATATGATGAGTCTCCTCATTTTGCTTCGACACTAACAGCAACAAAGTTATAATACTTGCAAGAGGGCCTGTGTGTTGTAGGTTCGAATCCTACTGTCCGCACCAATATGCGGACATAGCTCAACGGGTAGAGCAACAGAATGTATAAAATGTGTCGAGTTTTAAAAACATTATTAAATTGTATTAAAAAAGATTTTTATGTCTTAAGTATCTCCTCTTTTTGAAGTGCCACAAGAAATTTATAACTTTAAAATAGGTCTTCCAGAGCATATATCATTGCTTTGACAAAAAGATACGAGCATAATCTCACGACGGTGTAGGGGTAGTAGGTGTAGGTGGTAGGTCTTTCTGCGTTTCTTTCTCTTTTTCTTCCTAATGTTGATATGAATGTTAATGGGAAATAACTAAAAGCCGAAAAAACAAAAAGACAGTCCTAATTCAATGTAAAAATCTTTTTAATAATCGTCCTCACAAAGAGAGTGGTGACTTGGAGTGAGGACAAATAAGGCGGGAAGGGTGTCGGTTCCCAAACGAGACTCATAACCTCGTCCACGTTGGTTCAACTCCAACTCCCGCAACCATAAAATTTATAGAAAAGGAAATGACCCAGCATGAGTAAGAAATGCCTGTCTATTCCGTTTATCTTTGACGGAGAAGAATACCAAGTAGTTTACAGTCCTATTGATGTTATTGATGAAATTTGGATTGAGAAGAAAAATACTGGTTTCTTCTCTAAAATTTTCCCTTGGTCTCGGATAAGTAATAGAGACTGGTATCCAGCAGTTTGTCAGGAATATAATGAATACTGTCTTAAGCATCCTGACTTTGGCTTGCCTACTTATAAAGATGCTAATTACATGGAAGAAGTTATGCGTTTTTATTATCGTGAGTGGGTTGCTGATGTTGTTAGCTCAAGAGAAGCCCGCGAACGAGAAGAAGAACAGTATAATTATATCCTCAACAAAAACTATGCGCCTGATGAGGTAAAATATGAGTAAAGAAATCGAACGTAAATGGCTTCTAAAGGGCGGAGATTTTAGTTTTCCAGATGAAGCTAACGTTATTAGAGAACAGTTGTGGCAGTATTATCTTGAGATAATCGTTGATTCTGATAATCGCATCATCAGCGAAACTCGTATTCGTTATAAAGCTGGTTCTAATAATGGCAAGTTGACTTACAAAGTTGGTAATGGACTTGAAAGGCTTGAGTTTGAGGATAAGCTTTTTTCTGCTCGAAAGTTTGTTGCTAAAATGAGTAAGGAAACAGGTAAAAAGGCTATCAAGAAAGAACGTTTTACTGTCTATATGGATGGTCAAAAGCCTGTTGAAATTAGTATTGTTGATGATGCTTGGGCTTATGCTGAGGTAGAATTTGAATCTACAGCAGAAGCTAAGAAGTATAAATTCCCTTGGCCTGAGATGATTGCAACCGAGGTTACTGGCGTTCCTAAATATAGCATGGCGGGATATTGGGTAAATACACGCGAAAACCACCAAATTTAACCTAAAAAGTTGCAAATTTGGGCTAAAACAGGTAAATAAAAACGGAGTTTTATTCTGATGTTTAATTTTAAAAATCCTAAGCCAACGGTCTTTTGTATTCATTGTAATAAGATGGTTGGCTATGATACAGATGTAGCTAAAGTTAATCTTACTATTCGTGGAATTAATTTTAGTTATGATGAAAAAATTGCATTCTGTGAGGAATGTGGCAATGAAGTTTATATTGCTGCCTATAATGACATTAACGTAAACTCTCGTGACAGAGCTTATAATAACGAGGTTAAGCGTCGCAAGGTAACTCAGGAGATTTATGGAGTTTCTAAAAATACAGAAAAGAACTCTGAAAAAACTCTTGACAATCTTGAAAATCTGTGATATAATTAAGTCGCAATCAAGAGAAGAACGTGCTCCCATTGCTTTGTCAATTGGTATAGTTTGTAACTAACAGCTCTCCTTTGTTTGTTCTCAACTTTCTGTTCATTTTTTTGAGTTTCATTTTGAAATCGCCTCCTTTCTTTTTTGCACAATGGTTGAGCACTTCTTCTCTTGTTTGAGAAAAATAAAGTCTAAAAAAGACTTGACAAACAGAAAAATATGTGCTATACTTAGTACATAAAATAAATGTGGACGTAGTTTAACGGCTAAAACGGTGGCCTCCGGTTCCGCAGATAGGGTTTCGACTACCCCCGTCCACTAAAACCAAGAACTTCGTAGTATTAAAACACGATATATAAATTAAAATGCCTCTCGTCGGTCAACCTCTTCGGAGGGTATGTGGGAGTTGTTGGGTGAGGAATCGAAAGTCCCGACCGAAGTTCTTGTTTTTTCTTAAATATAGTTGTGTAGCCAAGCGGTAAGGCAACGGACTTTCTCAGAATCAGTTAAATGGGTTATATAATGTGATGGGTTAAGTAACATTGTATAAGTTCTGTTAGTAGGCTATCGGACGATAATCCGACAATGTGAGTGCAAGTCTTGCTTCTGAGCCCAGACTCCGTTATTCGCAGGTTCGAGTCCTGCCACAACTGATAAATAATTTAACATATCGACTCTCACAGCAACTTTTAATACATATAATTTTGGTTTATATTTGTAATAATGAGTCGAGATTAAAAACAAAACTAAGGAGTAACATTTTAAATGGATATTCTAAATACTCCAAATGGTCCAGCAATTCTTGGAGCAAATCCAACAGAACTGGCTACTTTTGAGAAGCAGTCAAATGTAACTCGTGCATTTAAGGTTAGTCTTTTCTGTGCAAAGTGTAAAGCTGAAATGGAAATGACAAACCAGATGATTCCGACTTATCCCCCAAAGATTCAATATATTTGTCCCGTATGTAAGAATAAGATTACATCTGAAAAGATGTATCCTTATATTGATTATGAGTTTGAGGGAGAAGCACCTAAGAAAACAAGTCAGATTCTTGTTTAAAATCGCTAATAAGAGAAAATGATTTCTCTTAAGTTCATATAATTTCCTTTCTTTATCGACCCTTACAGCAAACTTTTTTGGACTTAACTGTTAATTAAGAATTCAAACAGGGTCGAGAATATAGCGTAATAGCTCAGTTGGTTAGAGCAGTCAACATCCGCATCGTCTAAGTAAGACAAAGAATGCAAGTTCAATCCTTGCTGTGGATTCCATTATAATTGACAGGTCGATGGTTCAAATCCATCTTACGCTAATAACTATACTAAAATAATTGTATATATAATCTTTCAAATCGACGCTCACAGCAACATAGGTTATAATAGATAAAAATACTATTTTATTTACTAAATCATTGATTCCTCCAATCGAATTTTGTGTGTTGTTTTATTAGCTTTGTGGTGAGTTTTCCTTTCTTTAGCGTCGAGTCCTTTCTCGGAATGAAGTGTATTCTGGGGGTTGGTGTAACGGTTAGCACGGCGGTCTTGAATTAGGGACTCCTTAAAGGAAACTTTAAGGTAATAAAGGAGGCTAAAACGGGGAACACCTTATCTTTTTTAGATAAGACAATCCCGTGCTAAATCAACTTTAGTTGTAAATGTGTAGAGAGCATAGACTTCCCACCTAAACCTATAGGGCATGGTGATAAGGTGCTCCAGACTACAACGATTATCTAAAATATTCGGCTATGGTGACATAGAGTAGTATGCTAAAACCGTACCATTCTGAGTGGGTCAGCAAGGGTTCGAATCCCTTACCCCCTGATGCTTCTCAAGGGAGAAGTTAATTCTTCTCCCTTGTTTCCGAATAACTTAAGTGTACCTCATGTGTCCTTTCGCAAGACACATTTTACCCCAGCAAAAGGAACCAAAACAGAATGACCCATGAAGAATTTGAAGCAAGAGCTCAACAAATCTATAACGATTGTGAGCGGGACGCAAGTTTGAACGGTGGTTTAGGACACGCTGCAATGGACGCTCTTATGGAAGATTGTCTACGAGAAGCGCGGTACATTGCAGGACTTGAGATTTTTAATTCTCTTCGTCATATTTGCTACTAACCATACAGGTGTAGCTTTGGTTTCAAACAATAAAAATAAGCTACACCTGTAGTTTTATATATAGTAACAGTAAACAATTTAAACATTTTAATTAGACAAATTTAAGGAGAAACAAAAAATGATTGATAACTATATGCCCACAACCTCTACTCAGGATGAGCCTTTCCTGTTTGATTGTGATAATAAGTGTTGCGGTTGCTATGAAGATGGTTTTCAGTATCTAATTCTTGAGGACGCTGGCGTAACTAAGGCAGAGCTTAAGCGTACTGACATTGATGCTTTTAATGTTCTTATTAAGCTCTTTAGTACACTTTCTACTAAGTATGTTGCCTTTGAAGACACCAAGTTCCATGAGCCTGTTATTATGAAGCCTTCTTATAAGGGTGCTGCACGAGTTAATTTCAAGGATGGCGATACCTTTAATGAGGACGATGGCATTAAGCTCTCTCGTGAAAAGGCGCTATATAAGTATCACCGCGACTTTGACCGAATCATTGCAGGTGCTCTTAAGGATGCACGAATTCTGTGTGCAAATCTTGAGCGTTATTGTAATAAGAATCACATTGATATTAGTAATGTTCCTTCCGTTCAGGAAATTCGTGAGACTCGTTACAAGAAGATTTAATTAGTTAATGTTGGTAAATTCCTCCTTTCATAAAATAAAAATCAAATGACCAAGAGAGCGGAAATTTATCCGCTCTTTTAGTCTATATAAATATATACACTTACAAACTCACAAAAATTTTTCTTGACATACAAGATATTGTGTGTTATAATCAAAACAAATCAGAGAAAGGAGTTTCAATTTTGGAATTAAATTATCAAGAAGTAGAAAAGTTTTATTCTGACTTATTGGACACTAAAACTCCAAAAGCTCAGAAATATCTTGTATATCAAACTTACGCCGAAGCAAAAGAAGCACAAGAAGAACTAAAGGATGCTGTAACTTATTTCCAGCACAATGCTTATACTAAAGGTTGTTCTTGTGTAGCACATAAAATTACAGATGTTCTATACATTATTGAATCCGTATCTTTAATTGGAGAACATAAACCTCATTATTATCCACTTCTTTGTTTTGAGGGGAATTATGAATTATGTCTCGATGCAAACGGATATAATTTTTGCACAACTAATTATCTCGATTCTGTTCTTTATGGTTATATTTATTTATATAAAAACACAGAAAACGCAGAAGAGAAATTTAATTTTGTAAAAACTTACCTTTATTATGCTTCTCAAGAATATCTCAAGAAAGATGAGGAAAATAACCATGACTGACCCTTATATTACTCCGCATTGCGAAGCATGGCTCATGTCAGTATGCAACAAAATTAAAAATGATACTTTCCTAAACGCAGAAATTTACACTGGTTTAAAAGAAGCTGGAATTGAAATTAAAGGCAATACAAAATCTATGAAGATTGATTTTAGTTCTATTTGTGCTTATTATCATGCTTTAACAAAACTTGGATATGCTAAATCGGTAGAATCTGCTGCGAAAGAATGTGAGCGTTTAGCTGAATGGAAAAGAAAGATTTGAAAAAGAACGAGTTAAAAAATAAAATTAGCTCAAATAATTTTACAGTAATTAACTGTGATGAAATTAACAAGGAAGAAAAAATTCGAGAGCGTACCGTTACCGATATTCCTCATAAATGTAAATTTTGTGGCAAAGAAATGCGCCTTTTCAAACCAGATGTTTTAGCTCAAATGCAAGAAGATGTTAAAACAGAATTAGGAAGTTATACTTGCGATTGTGAAGGGTATCATAAATATTTTATTACAGTTATTCAAGAAAGAAAAGCTCAACTTGAATTTCAAAAAGCAATGTATTTAATCAACAAAGCTCGCCAAGAAATTTTCTTAGACTCTGCTTTTTACAAAGATGCCGTAAAACTCTCTCAAATTCGAGCAAAAGCACAAAAGAAAGTAGACCAACTTGAAGAAACAGAATCTAAAAAAGAAAAATACAATCAGTTAGAAAACTATTTTAATTCTGTAAATGAATTTAACGAGGGCAGAGGAAATATTCTTGATTATTATTTCTGGCCCATGTTTAACACAGGGGGTCAAAATAATGAAAGTAAGTAATTTGTTTAACATAGCGAAAGATATATTTATTAAATGTATCACTGTAGTGACAGGTTGTACCACAGGTATTTTAGCTGGTATTTTAGTGACTGCTATCGTTGTAGGAATTATAGTTCTTTCATTAGGATTAATTCTTTTTGGTCTCGGATTAGAATATTTTGTTTTAGCCATTCTTTCTAAGGGTTTATGTTATCTATTAGGAATTCCGTGGATGGGGTGGATTAAAACTTTACTATTTTATATAGGACTGGTTATTGTACGCAATATTTATTATGAGCTACAGCCAGAAAATTAAACGACTTTTAATAAAGGAGATTTTACCTTAAATGAATTTAACAAAAAAAGATGGGGTTAATATTCTTTCGGGTTCTGTTGAGGAATTTGCTATTAAGATGGTAAATTGTGCAAAAAAGAACGTAAAGAATCATAACACTTATGTGAACGCAAATTTCTTTGCTGGATTTAAAGAAAGCGGAGAATATTTTACTCTTCCAGTAAATCATCTTGTTTGTGACATTGAAGCTACTTCGGCTCCACTTGCAAAATATAATGAGTTGCGCGGAAAGTTTGTAGGCGAAAAGTATTTTTACAATTCCTATGTCGCGCAAGGCGGTGTTCCTCAGTTCTGCGGTCATGCTCTCACAACTTTTTATATTGAAAATGGCAAGCCGCATATGGAAGACCTAACCGAGTTACGAGATACTATGACATATGCCATTGCAGGCATTCCTCTAATTAAGGATGGCAAAGACGTTATGTGGAAGGATTATGTTAAGCCTCAAGGTTGGAGTGGCAGCGAGCTTTACGCAACCTATCATATTCTTCTTGGACTTAAGCCCAACGACAATAACATTTATATCATGGATTGGAAGTCTACTCGTAGTAATATGATTTCACCTTATGCCGAAGCTTATTATAAGTTTAAGCCAATGGGTTTTACTAATCTCATTAAGCTTGATGGTGGTGGCTCAGAGATTATGAAATATGAGGGTAAGACTGTTCATGCTTTATCTGAGAACCGCATTATTAATGCAATTATCACCTTTGAACGTAAGGGACAGCAGAACGAGTATGAAGTAAATACTCACAAGTTCCCCACTCGTGTACTTGTTCGTTGGTGCAAGGGTGATGATGTAAGTTGGATGCAACAGCAACTTTGTAAGGCTGGATTTACTTGTGATATTGACGGTAGTTTTGGTCCTGCTGCTTATAAAACTCTAAAGGCTTATCAGAAGTCTCGTGGGCTTGAAGTTGATGGTAAGTGCGGCCCCGCAACTCGACAGAAGCTTTCTCAGGAATAAATTATGGCAGAGAAAACTTTTACTATTTCTTGTTCAATGGAAGAAAGATGGATTAATCATTTTCTGTCTCTTCTAAATTATATGGAATTTTGTGGTAAAATTGGTCATTCCTCTTTAATTGGTTTTTATTCAGATGGAGACGGAGATTTCCGTCCAGAATTTAAAACGGATATGAAATGGGAAAAACAATATAGTCATACTACAGAAAGAGCCCCAGAATTATATTTTGATGCTGGTTAAAAATAATTAAGGTTTGTCAGGATTTTTCTTAAAAGGTCTTGACAAACCTTTTTTTATCTGTTACAATGGGCATATAAAAAATAAAGGAGTATGATGTTATGGAAATCGCCACTTCTTATCTGGTAAATTATACTACTTATCAACCTAATTTTATTGTTGTAAGTGCGCTTGTGTTTTTGTATGTTGGAGCTTTTGTAAGTCTCCTTGTTTGTGCATCTACCATTGATAAAATTATCCGTCAAATCGCAACCAGAATTGGATTAGGTCTTTTTATCCTTGCTATTAGTTGGTCTTTTATTATAAACACTAAAATGGTAGAGAATTATCATTATTATCAAGTTCAGGAAATTTATATCCATGACTATGATATTTCTCTTAAAACCTACATGGAAGATTATGAGATTCTTGACTCTACTCCTGTTTCAATTACAGTTCGTTCAAGAGATTGGAAGAACGAATATCCCGAATTAGTTGGTAAGAAAACTGATTTCGACATTAAAACCATTGACGCTGAAAATAACCCGTTAGGAAAGGATAATTAAGATGGTTTACGAATATACTACAACAGTTGATTTTCCGCTTACTCAAAACAAAAATGGCTGGTATGTAACCGAAGAAGCGGTCAAGAAGATGGTGCGTTATTACAATACGCATGATGGCTGTAAAGCTCCTGTTGTAATTGAAAAAAGTTTAAATAAAACCGATATTATTAAAACAATCGCCCCTGTTGTTGGAACTCCTGTTGTTGGAACGGTCGATTCTTCTAAGAAACTGCTTATCGAATATCACGATGAAACCAAATGCAGTGTTAAGATTCCTGTGCTTTTAAAAACTGATTTCTCACCTGAAAAATTTTATCAAGCGGTTGACCTTTGCAACGTAAACGTTAATCCTAACAATCCTGATGAGCTTATTTCTTTTAGGATTGAAAGTGTTGTCGCTATCCCTAAAAATAAGGAGGACTAAAAATGAGTTATGATATTAGTTTTCGAGTGAAAGTTGAGGGCTTAGATAATGTATATGTTGAGCCTTATGGTGACAACACCGATGCAAATATTACTTGGAATGTCCGTGAAATGATTATTAAGTCCACAGGACTTGAAAACTGGTGTGCTGAAGGTTGCCTTGGACTTTGCAAAGATATTATTCCCCACATCGCAAATGGCTTGGCAGAGCTTGAAAAGCACCCAGAAAAGTATAAGCAATATGAATCCCCAAATGGATGGGGAACTGTAAAGGGACTTAAACACTTCTTTACTTGGGTTATTAATGACTGGATGTCATATTGCGAAGATTATTCAACAGAAAAACTTGCTGATGTAACATATTTTTATATTTGTTAAGAGGAGAAAAAGTATGAACTTTTTTGAAGAAAAGACCGACATTTATTATGAACAGTTTTCTTTTTGGGCTTTTGCCGCCCTGTTTACCTTAATTCAATCCACAATTAGCGGCTATCCTCTTTTGTGGTATGTTGTAGGTTATATTTATTTTGTTTTTGCTTGTGTTTATCATTGGCTCTATTTTGAATCTTACTATCATTTGCATGACATTAATAAAATGGATAAGTACACGGCTTCTTTGAGCCGCTGGATTGCGGAGAAAAATCGTGACCTTTCCTAAGAAAATTCGAGAGCAAGTCTATAATAAATATGATGGGCATTGTGCGTATTGCGGACGAAAAATAGACTACAAAGATATGCAGATAGACCACTTCATTCCACAGAGACGGTGGAATGCAGAACGGAGTAATGACATTAGCAATTTAATGCCAAGTTGTAGGTCTTGTAATCATTATAAACGTGCTCATTCTCTTGAAACATTCCGCAGATATATTTTCGAAATTCCCAAAAAGCTCAAAGAAAATTATATCTATAAAATTGGTTTAATTTATGGAAATGTGATTGAAAATGAGCATCCCATTAAATTCTATTATGAGGAATGCGAGGAAAAGAAACACCATGACTTTAACCGAACTAAAAAAGATTGTTGATAGCTATTGTGAAGATAAATATGTAAACCCTGATGAAGTCAATGTAATTATTACCTTGGAAGAAATGTCAATGGGACCTCGTGCTGGAACAGGGATTGAAAATATTTTTATGGGATTTGATTGGGAGCGCAATCAGCTTCGTATTCAGCCAAAAGAAAAACTTGTTCGATATAATAAACAGAGAGATATTCCAAAAAGAATTATTTATTATAAAGCTCAAGGTACTTATTGTTGCACTACTTGTCAGCATCCTATGAAGAAAACAGAAGCTAAAAACAATAAGTATTGTCCTTATTGTGGGCAAAAACTTTCAGGTGAAATTTTACTCATTTGATAAAGGAGCACGAATATGAAAATTAATCGTTATAAGCTCACTCCCGATTTTATTATTTTGTCTCAAGAAAAGCAGATTGAGTTTCTTCTTGCAAATGGTTTCAAAGAAGGATTTTGGGGCGCTCAAAAAGATGGGAGAGAACATCTATGGTACAGTTCTAAAAATTTTGTTATCCATAGTTCAATTGATTGTAATGTAACGGTAGACCTTTTACATCTTGATGAGTGGAACGATTATGACTATATTGCTATTGACGATGAGGATTTCGGACAGTATTATCAGCCCTTTTATGATTGCATGATTGGCAAAAAGCAAATCGGAAAATGGGAATTTATGGCAAAATGTGCTCAAAAATATAACGAAAAAATGGCAAAATTTTGCGACATTCAACTTCTTATGCTTGGAGAATATCCACAAGGAGAATAAAAATGAACAATGTTTTTGAATATGTACTAAGTTCTATTGACTCTAATGATTTTCGCAATGCTTATTACGATGCAAGCGAGGAAGAAAAGAAGCTATTTTTTGAACTACTTATTAAGAAACTGTATGATGCAGTATACTAACATTTTAATTGTTAGTGTGAAATAAAAATGTTACAATACCGAGGTCTTTATGCCGTCTGAAAAAACGATACAATCTTATTTTGCAAAAGCTAAAAAAGCATCTGAGCAAGCTACCTATCCTAAGCAGAAAATTGGTTCTGTAATGGTTTATTCAGGGAAAGTTATCGCAGTAGGATATAATACTTTTAAGACTAATCCTCTTCAAAAATACTATAACAAATATCGTTTTAGCTCTGACCCTAAGAATAATGGTCTTGTTCATGCTGAGTGTATGTTGCTTTTGAAAACAAGGTTTCTTGATTTGGATTGGAATAAAGTCTCTATCTACACTTACAGAGAATACAAAGACGGTTCTTTGGCGCTTGCAAGACCTTGTATAGCGTGTCAAACTGCTTTGGCTGAAAGAGGAATTACAGAAGTTTACTATACTACACCGAAAGGGTGGGAGAAATTATGAGAAGCAAAGAATTTTTAACCGATAAGATTTGTCCGTTTTGCGGTCAACATTTATATTGGACATATGAAGACTATGAAAAAATTTACGAATGTGAAAATCCTGATTGTATTCCCATTAGAAATAAATTCTATGAGCTCCGTAAAAATTATATGTTAGCTCAAACCGAAGCCAGTAAAGCGAAAGCAAAAATTGGAATTTTTGCAAAACATAACACTTATCTGGGGCAGAAAAAAGAAGAATATAAAAATTTAATGAACCAAATTGATTTCTTACCCGAAGAGATTGGAGAGTATTTCTAATGATGGAAGTAATTAAAATTGCGATTTTATCTATCCTATTTTGGCAGACAATTTCCTGCGTTGCCATTATGATAAATGAAGATAAAGGACTTTATTTCTCGATTTGTGTTCCTGCTTTTATCCTTAATATTGCTGGATGGATTTATCGTAAGATTAATCTAAAATATGCGCAGAAACATCTTTGTCGTGTTGCCGTTCGCTCTGAAAAACTTACTGACCCCGTTCCTATTTTTACTTTTTATTGTACTCATAAGCAGTATGAAAAGTTTTATCATAAGGGAGAAAATGAACATTACATTGATTTTCTAAAAGACGGTTCTACTTTTAAGTCTGCTCCATTTAAAAATGAAATTTACCGAGAACAGGAAAGTTTTGCTGGCTACAAAGAGTTCAAAAAGAAATTTGTAAATCCAAATAAATAACTCTTGACAACCTCTTATTTGTGTGCTATAATTTAGGCAAACTAATAGGAGGTTTGTTTTATGACAAATGGAGATATTTATTTTAATCCTTTCTTTGGTGATTTGTGGATTATTGTTAATGATACTCAAATTAGAAAGATTAATGATTCATATACTGAGGATTTCGATAATGTAATTGGCTTTAAGAAAGTAGGTCATATTGATTTATGAGAGTATTGTCACTTTTTGACGGGATTTGTTGTGGGCATTTAGCTCTTGAAAGAGCAGGGATTAAGATTGATTCTTATGATGCTTATGAGATTGAGCCAAATGCAATTAAAGCCACACAAGCTAATTTCCCTGATGTTGTTCATCATGGAGATGTAACTCAGGAAGATTTTACTAAGTATAAAGGTAAGATTGATTTACTTATTGGAGGTAGCCCGTGTTTTCCAGAAGATGCATTGGTTCTTTGCGAAGAAGGGCTTAAACCTATTAGTCAAATTCAAGTAGGTGATAAAGTAATTACCCATAAAGGAAGATTAAGAACTGTTCTTAAAACAGGAGCAAAGTTTTCTAATACTGTTATGGTAAAAGGAGCAGGAAGTTCTGGAATTGAATGTACTCCAAATCATCCTTTTTATGCTTGTAATAAAAATCGTGTCTGGAACAAAGAGAAACATGATTACGAATATATTTTAACTGCCCCTACTTGGGAAAAAGCTGAAAACTTAAAAGGGAAAATGTGGTTAAATCTTTGCAATTTTAATGAAAATTTGTCTATTCCTCCTTTTCCAGAAGGAAAACAAGGAACAAAGGGAAAAGGGAGAATTTTTGATTTTAAATTCACTCCTGCTTTTTTCTATTTTATTGGGCGCTGGCTCGGTGATGGATGGACTAATATTCACAAAAGAAAACATCGCCCCGATTCATGGATGAAAAGAATTGTCGTTTGTTGCTCACATGATGAAGCAGGAGAGCTTAGAGTTTCTTTAAAAGAAACAGGATTACATTTTTCTGAAAATGATGAAAGAACAGTCCACCGTTTTATTTGTTCATCTACCCAATTATACGATTGGTTAACAGAAAATTTTGGAAGATATTCTGGGGGCAAAAAAATTCCTTTGTGGGTTTATAGTTTACCAATTGAATATAAACAGCAATTAATCATGGGATATGTAGATGCCGATGGATATATTAATAAAAAAGATAATATTGCCATAGCCTCAGTTAATAAAGCGTTAATGGTAGAATTTAAAATTTTAATGGGGCAAATAGGCTTTACATCTTGCCTCTCTCATTATAAAAGAACTCCTACCTGTGTAATAGAAGGAAGAACTGTTAATCAACGTGATACTTATGGATGTAATTGTTTCCCCAATCCTCGAAGCTCTATATTTACTAAAGAGGGATACTGGGGATTGGTTCGTTCAGTAGAACCATACAGAGAAAATGTAATGGTTTATAATCTTGAAGTTGAAGAAGACAATTCCTATACCGTAGATGGAATTGTTGTGCATAATTGTCAAGGCTTTAGTAGCTCAGGTAAACAACTTAATTTTTCCGACCCTCGAAGCAAGCTCTTTTTCGAATATGTTCGTGCATTAAAAGAAATTCAACCTAAGTATTTCCTACTCGAAAATGTTGTAATGAAAAAAGAATGGCAAGATATTATTTCATCTTATCTTGGCGTAGAACCTATTGAAATTAATTCTTCTCTTGTTTCAGCACAGAATCGTCGTAGACTTTATTGGACTAACATTCCAAATGTAACTCAGCCCGAAGACCGTGGAATTAAACTTGAAGATATTCTCGATGATGTTGAGTTCAAGAATTATAAAAATCCTGCTGCTATCCGTGGTCGCAGACTCAATAAAGCTACTATTGTTGGGCGTAGACTTGATGAAAATGGACATAGGCAAGATTATGACAAAACTATTCCTATTTCTCAATGCCTTGAAGTCCGCGCTTCAAATATAGATAAGTCGAATTGTCTTACTACCGTGGACAAAGATAATGTTCTTACACCACTTCCTGTAGGTAGATACCCAGATGCTTTTAAGAACAATCTACCTTTTAGGTATTATACCACTAAGGAAATGTGTCGTTTGCAGACTCTACCTGATTCTTTCCTTAATATGATTCCTGATAGCGCTGCTCGAAAAGCTCTTGGTAATGGATGGACCGTAAATGTTATTTCTCACATTTTCAGTTTTTTACCTGATGAATATAAACTTCCAGAGGAAATTGTATGAAAATTGTTGTAGATAATTTACCCGCTTATTGCGGAGATTGCCTTTTTTGTTCTGATATTTACTATGATGTATGCGATATTAGTAAAAGTCGTTGCACACTTTCAAAATTAGAAGACTGTCCTTATCTTAGGACTATTGATGATTATCTATCTGAGGTGAATCATGGATAATAATGAATTAAAACTATTATATGCTAAAGACGCAATTTTTAGGTTAATCGGTCAATATTGTCGTTGTTTTAAAGGTGATGATGATAATTATTATATGAATGATTATTACGAAAGTGCGTTGGAGAGAAGTTTTATGGTGCTTGGCTTCACCAGAGATGTTATTCCTTTGATGGAGTTCTGTCAAGCATGAGAAGATAATAATAGAAAAATTTGGAATAACAACTTTTTAGATATGGAATATGAAGGAATAAAAGCTAAAGAATATTATGATATTTTTGTGGAAGATTATAACAGATTTAATATGGCTTATGACAACTTTATAAAAACTACAAAGGAGAAACAAAATGAGGATTATTAAAAATAATGCTCCCGTAAAGCAAGAAAAATGTTGGAACTGCGATTCTATTCTCGAATTAAATCTAACAGATTATGATACATCTGATGAACATTTTGAAAACGTTTCAACTTTTGATGGGAGTTTTCATTCTGTCCTTAAAACTTATTTTGTTTGTCCTTGTTGCAACAAGAAAAATTATATTGCTGTTACTATTGATGGCGAAAAAGCTGACCTTAAATATTTCAACCGATAATTAGTCACAGTAAATAAAAACTAACTTTTATTTTGAGGTATTTTTAAAATGACACATGACCAGTTTAATCGACTTGTAGACGAACTTGAAACTACTCGCGTAAAGACCCTTAAGGAAAAGAATGCTCGTTATTCTCAGCCTGATGATGCTCTTCATAATTTTGATGAAGGAGCTAAGATTATGTCTTGCACTTCTGCCCAGTGTGCTTGGAATTATGCTACTAAGCATATCATTGCTCTTCGTGATATGGTGCTAACTAATAATTTTAGAAATCGAGATGATGTCCTTGAGAAGATTCAGGATATTCAGAATTACCTAACCTTTATTTGGTGTATCTCTGAGGAAGAGCGTGAGAAGCTAACCACAGACGGAAATTCTGTTGAAACAATTCCTACTAAGAAAAAGAAATAAAAAAAATATTTGAAAAAATTTCTCTATAGCACTTGACAAATGGTTTGTCAGGTGCTATAATCCTAATATCAAAACAAGCGACCGATTCAGCAACGTTCAAAAAAATAAATTAAGCGGTCGAGAATGGAGAATATTATGTATAATAACACTTCTAAGAACTATAAGAAGAACTCTAACAAGGCTTGGTCTCCTAAGCCTGAAAAGCCTGTACGTCAGAAGTCTGGCAAGGAGAAGTTCTTTGATAAGATGGAAAAGACCAACAAGGGCTTCTATGCTCGTGCGGTTGTTCCCAAGTCTCTTCCTGATAACCTGACCTATACTCAGAATGGTGCTGTGGCGTATTCCACCACTTCCTCTGCCCTTCTGGATATGTTCACTAAGCTGGCAAGTTACCGTTCTCTGGACGAGAAGCAGATTGTCACTGATTGGCGTAAGGCTTTCAATGAGAATCCCCATCTTGCTATGCGTTTCCTTGGCATGAGCATGGACATTCGTTGCGGTGCTGGTGAGCGTCGCTTCACTCAGATTGTCATTCGTGACCTTGTGAAGAATGGCGGCGCAAGTATCGCTGCAAAGCTCGTTCCTCTGATTGGCGAATATTCTCGTTATGATATGCTTTACCAGTTCCGTGGCAATCCCACTTCCGAAAAGGCTGTTCGCGATTTCCTTAAGAAGCAGTTTGCTGAGGACATGAAGAACATGAAGCAGAACAAGTCTATTTCTCTGCTTGGAAAGTGGCTTGATAAGCCCAACTCCCATTCTAAGCAGACTCGTGATAATGGCCTTTGGACTGCAAAGCAGTTGAGCATGACTGAGCGTAACTATCGTAAGGCTCTGTCTGCTCTTCGTAAGTACCTTGATGTTGTTGAGCGCAAGATGTCTTCGGATAATTGGGCTGCTATCGACTATGAAACTGTTCCCTCTAAGGCAAACCTCAACTATAACAAGGCATTCCTGCGTCATGATACTGAGCGCCGTCAGGCTTTCCTTTCTGCTCTCAAGACTGGTGAGGCTAAGATTAACGCTTCTGTGGCAAATCCCTGTGATATTGTCAATAAGTACATGAATTTGAATTCCCGTTGGTATGGACTCCCTCAGAGGGCTGATGATACTCTTGAAGGTATGTGGAACGCTCTTCCTGACATGATTCCCGATGATAAGGGTATGCTTGTCGTGTGTGACTGTTCTGGCTCTATGCAGAGCGGTATTGGCGGTAATACCAATATGCGTTGCATTGATGTCGCTATGTCTCTCGCCATTTATTGTGCGGACCACCTTAAGGGTGCTTTTGCAAACAAGTACATTACCTTTAGTGCTAACCCGCATATTGTTCGTTTTGGTGAGAATGATACCCTCCTTGCCAAGCTTCGTAAAACTTTGGAGTGTCAGGATTGTTCCAATACCAATCTGGAAAAGGTATTTGACCTGATTCTTGCAACTGCCGTGAATAACCATTCTCCCCAGTCTGACCTGCCTGAGCGCATTCTCATTGTCTCTGATGGTGAGTTTGACTCCATGTGTGATGCTCAGAATAGCGTTAACCATTATGGTTGGAGCAGTTCTCGTACTCCTGTTGACAAGACCTTTATGCAGAGCATTGCTCAGCGCTTCAAGAATGCTGGGTATAAAATGCCTATTATTGTTCATTGGCGCGTGAATATGTCCAAGAAGACTGCTCTTCCCTTTAAGGTTGATGACCGTGGAGCTATTATGGTGAGTGGCTACAGTACGAATCTTCTCAAGATGGTTCTGTCTGACAAGACCAATCCGATGGATGCTCTTCTGGAACAGCTTAACGTTCCTCGTTATGACTGTTTTGAGGCGGCATATTCCGCATAACAAACCTTATAGGGGCGGGGAAACCTGCCCCTATTTTCCCAAAAAGGAGCACAACCGATGTTCGATAAAACCTATCTTTTATCTCCTCAAGGTCAAGCAGATTATAAGGCATGGATTAAAAAACTAACAGATATTGCCTCAAAAGAAGCTGGTGTTTCTGCAACCGTAGATAATGACGGAGAACCTGTTCTTATGCTTATCCGAGGAAGTGACCATGTACCAGAGAAACTAAGAGATAAAAACGCAAATCTTTATGTAATTAAAGTTACTATTGAAATTAAAGATATTCTAATGCGAGAACTTGAAGAAGTTGAAGCAACAATCAGAAACTACAACTTCCCAAAAGAAGCTCTTCCAGAAGTCTATGAAGGCGTAGAAGAATCTATTATTTCTTTTCTTAAGACTCGTTTTACAGAACGAGAAGAAATTCTTCGTAAGGCAGAAGAAGAAAATAAATTCAAAATTTATGACTTCTTTGATAAGGAGGATAAGACCGATGAAAATTCAACAGGTAGTAAACAATCCTGACCTCATTGTAATTGATGGTCGTTGGCGAATTTCTCTCACCACTGGCGAGATAACTAATTTTGATGGTTCAAAAGCCTATGACCCTCCTGAATATGTTTTCAAATTTCGTGATGAAGCATTAGCTGGAAAGTGAAAATACTATGGAAGGCGTTACAATTCTTTATACCTATACTTATACTCCATGCAAAATTGAATTTATATTTTGTTTGTGTATGTTTGTCGCCTTTATGTCTATATCTATTGGGGCATTATTGGCTGTCGATAAGAGCCTGAGTTTTATGGGAACTGTGGCTGCTTTAATTTTTCTTATTGGTTGTATTTTTACCTATAGCCTTACGCTCAATTCTCGTGAGCGATATGAAGTTATTATTGACGATTCAATTAATTTTTCTGAGTTTAACGAAAAATATAAAGCAATTGAGATTCGCGGTAAAATCTATACAATCGAGGAACGTAGATGAAATATTAGCTGGAAAGTGAGTATGTTATGGAATATATTCCCAAAAATATTTTAATTGAGAAATTTGATGATGCTCTTTGTGATGTTATTGCAACTTATGGTGATGATTATCCTGAATGTACGGAGAGTGGTTTTTCGAGAGAACTTGTAAATGAGATTATTAATTCTATATACACTGTCTCTTTTCCTGACCATTAAAATTATTTTATAAAAAACTCTTGACAAATGCCTTTTGGTATGTTACTATTAAAGCATACCAAAAGGTTATTTATTTTTAAGGAGTTTTTATATATGTTTTCGATTGAAACTGCTATTATTGATGAGATTGTAAGATACAATAAAGTAGATTGTCCTTTTATTCTTTCAACAAATTTTTCAGAAGATATTAAAGAAAAAGTAAACAAAAATTTTAAAGACGTTTATAATTTACCTACTCTTTGGCGATTACACAGAAAATCTTTTTCTTCAACTGAATTTCCCATTTACGAATTTCAAGTTTTTAATCTAAAAAGATTGGTTTGGGAAACTTCTTATCGAAAAATGAATGATGTACCAGAATGGAAAGAATATTTTGAGGGAAAACTTATGCTTGGATTTAATCGAGGCAGACTTCAGTATGATACTCTCATTAACAACGCAAAAGAATTTCTAAAAAAACGAAGAGGGTTGCGTAATTTATGATGCAACAATTACACCAGAATGGAGGACAAAAGCATGATTCAGATTCGTGATAATGTGTTTGAAACGAACTCATCTTCAACACATTCTCTTTGTATTTCAAAAGAGAAGTTTGACCCGAAGAATATCCCTGAGTATCTTAATATTACCGCTAACGAAGATTTTGGGTGGCGCAGCGATACTTATAGCACCGCAGAAGAAAAAGCAAATTATATTTATGAAGTCATGTGTGAATGCGGTATGATTGCTGAACTTAAAGACTTCAAATCTAAAATTAAAAAGCTTGGAATTAAAGCCAGTTATCCTCGTATGGAAAAGGATAAATGGGATGATATTATCATTGGCGGGTATGTAGACCATGCAGGAGAAGCTGCCCCATTTGTTCACGAGCTTTTGAAAGATGAAGACAAACTTTGTCGTTTTCTTTTTGATTATAAGAGCGTCGTTTATACTGGCAGTGACGGTGAAGATGATGGCGACGCAAGTTGTTATGTGGCAGAAGCAGCAGAAAACAATGGCTATACTTGGGGATATGATGAAAACGAAGATTGGAACGAAACTCTCCATATCCATCCAATGTATGACCCTGAGCATTATGAATATTTCTTTAAGGGGAACTAAAAATGGGTAATAAATTTGACCATCTTGGCGCTCGTATTTATGCAGTAACTTTTCTTGAATATACCAACGCTCTACAGAGTTGTGTTTCTTACAACCCAACACGCGAAATCGGTAAAGCAGAATATATTTATACTGAACAAGGGACAGGTAAAATTCTTGTAAGCGAAACTAATATTGATAAAATTAAGAAGTTTGGCATTAAAGATTTAACCTTTGTGGGCTATCTTCCTGATAATCTTTTCTATCTTTAATTGAGGTGATTTTAAATGATTCAGATTCGAGACAATACTTTTGAAACCAATTCCAGTTCCAGTCATTCTCTAATTATTACTGATTTCGATGGCAAATATACGTCCGAAGAAATGATGAAGGGTATTTATCTTTGGAATGATAATAGGGAGAGAGTATATAGAAGCGAACTCGAATTTTATCGTTCTCCTTTTTCTCTACTTGCCACTTTTGAATCAAAATCTCGCTATGCTATTGCGTCTTCAGATGGACGATTAGTTGAAAAGGTCGAAGAAATTTGGCACAAGTATATTCCTAATTTCTCTGGATTTAGATTTGATATGACAGACGATTATTGGGATGACGAAATTAAAAATTGGGTCGAAGCTGACCCTCCCGTTCCAGATTACGGTGGGACCGACGACTACCAAATCGAGGGTTGGCTTAAGAGCTACAATGTAAGCCTTGAAGATTTCCTTACAATGCGTCGCTATATGGTAGTTTGCGATGGAGATGAATATCGCGAATGGTACCACATTCTTGATAGCGGTCTTGTGGACAAATCTCACATTGTTCATGACAGTGAAAAAGAAGTTGCGGAAGAGTGGAAGAGAAAGTACGAGGAGGAAAACAAAAAGTGAATTCTTTTGCTATTAAACATATTACGGGTAATGTTCTTGATTCTGATGCTCCTATCATTGCGCATCAAGTTAATTGCATGGGCGTAATGGGAGCAGGAGTAGCAAAGTGTATTCGTGAAAAATACCCTGACATTATGACAACCTATTCCAGATGGTGTAGAAAATATCAACCTCAAAATCTTCTCGGGCAGGTACTTGATTATTGCACAGATAAAAATCAAATTATTGCAAATTGTTTTGCGCAAAATAAAACAGGTTCAGGTCGTATGACTGATTATGAAGCTTTTTATTGCTGTCTCGAAAATCTCAAAGAAGAATTTAAGTATTATGGTCTTGAACATCGAATTGCTTTTCCTTATAAGATTGGTTGTGGTCTTGGAGGAGGAGATTGGGATGTTATCTTGGCTATGATTAAGTCCGTTTTTGGTCACGATGGTGACTATACTGTTGAGTTTTGGTCTCTTGATGGTTTTGACGTAATTCCAATAGTATGCTAAGTAGTTCCTAAATAGGATAAAAGAGATTTTTTATTTGAGTTTATTTTATCCTGTTTTTATCTTGACAAAGGAAGTAACTCCAATGTCTGATACTTTACATTTTACTGACCGTATAGAACGATAGAAATTTATTGAATCTATTGGTCGGTATGGAACGACTATAGCTGAGGTTTATACTGATAGAGGACACCCTAATGGGCCAGAAATCCACAAGATTACTGACAATGCCATTATTATGGTCTACAATGAGAGGACTGGCAATCATATAACAGATTTAATTGCTCGACCACGGCAATTATTACGCTACGGTATTCCTATTCCCTCCTATATATTAGAGTTAGCCTATCAGCATCAAAAACTTGGCTACAATATGCGTTAAGGGGTTTAAGTTTTTTTCTTAAACCCCTTGACATTTATATATGAGTATGCTATTATAGGTATACAACTTAAGGAGGTTGAACAAAATGACAGAGGAAAATCGTATTTATTGTGCTTATGATACCCTGAATCCTACTATCAATCCTGATGGTTCTGAGAAGCATTGGTGCTCTCATTATGGTAACTATGTTTGTAAGGGTTGTGACCATCGGTTTGATGGAGACCGCATTAAGAAGTATATGGAAGACCATCCAAAGGAGCATTAACTATGGGAAATAATTGGGTTTCTTATAAGAACGGTAATTATACTGTTGCTCTCGATACTGTACATGGCACGAAGATTCGCTATAACGACCTTGATTTCTTTAAGGCTGACCGTCCAGAAAATATGGACATTAAAATTACAAACAAATGCAATATGGGCTGTGCTTTCTGCCACGAGAATAGTACCTGTGATGGTAAGCACTCTGATGCCCTTAATTCTAAATTTCTTGAAACACTTCCTGAGTGGACAGAGTGTGCCTATGGTGGCGGGAATGTACTGGAATATCCTGACCTCGTTCCTTTGCTTCGCAAGTCTAAAAATCTTCATTTGATTTCCAATATCACTGTTAATCAGAAGCATTTCATGGAAAATCTTTCTCTTCTGCACGAGCTTAGTAATCAGAAGCTTATTTACGGTCTTGGTATTTCTCTTACCAATCCCTATGAAGAGGGGTTTATTACTGCGGTTAAGACCTTTCCCAATGCTGTTATTCATGTGATTAATGGCGTTGTAACTCCTGCACAGCTTTCAGCTCTTGGTTGTAAAGACCTTAAGATTCTGATTCTTGGCTATAAGGAAGTTCGTCGTGGGGTAGCATATAAGGCTGATGTAGACCACATGGTTGAATTTCGTAAAAATCGACTTTACGCAAGTCTCCCGTTTATCGCAGAACATAATTGGTTCAAGACAATTTCTTTTGACAATCTTGCTCTTGAACAGCTTGAACCTAAGCGTTTCCTGAGTGATGAATTTTATCAGAATCATTATCTTGGTTGTGATGGAATTGATGGTGAAACTCAGACTTCCGCTTCGTATTATGTTGACCTTGTGGAAAATGTGTTTGCTCGTAATTCTTGTGATGTAAACCATCGTTATCCACTTGAAAACCATACTGCTACGGAGTGTTATCAACTTCTCCGCGACAATAAAATTAACGGAGGAAAATAAAATGAGTTTACTTGGATTTGGCTCTCCTTTTGCAGATATTTTCATGGCTATGACAATGGATAAACGCTTTAACGAGCCAAAAGATAATTTTGGTATTCCCTCTACTCCTGATGTTTGGGATGAAGAGGAACTTGACAATGATTATTTTTCAGATTACGAAAGCGAGGAAGATTTTTAATGTATATTCTTTTTGACCCTAACACCAACGATTATGTTTGTCGAGCTTCAAACGGAGGATATAATATCTGCAAAGGAATTTCTCAGTCTGCCTTGTTTTCTACTGAAAAGGGTGCTCTAAACATCCTTAATAATGGTGGCATTCCTAAGCTGATTGCTTCAAAGCATACCTTTAAGCCTACTCGCGTTACCACAAAGTCTGGCAAGGCATATAAAGTTATCAATCCTGCCGAACCTGCTCCTGTTAAGGCTTTTGATTTCTCTGCCCCAGAGGAAATCCGTAAGGCTGCTGACTATCTTGGTCGAGTAATGGAAGATGCTGCTGGACTTTCTCTTTCTATTGCTAATATGGACAGAGAAATTAGTGATATTCAGCACTATATTGAAACAAAACCTCTTAATGCTGCACAGCGTAGTCATATCTTCAAGATTTATCGAGAAAAGTTAGCAGAGCGTAGGCTTTATAAAAATCTTCAAGATATTACTTCTACCATGGAAAACGCGCATATCAGCGAAAAGAGTCTTAAGAACATCGTATATTCGGTTGATGGTCTTGATACAAAAGCATATTCGCCTCGTAGCGCATTTGGTGAAATTCTGTTCGGTGTAAAGAAAGTGGAGGAATAATTATGATTCTTATGACTAACGACCAGATGAAAGCACTTCTTAGTGCAATGCTTAACGGACTTCTGGAAGATTCTGAATTTACACGCAAAGATATGTGCAATATTCTTGAAGACCTTGCTGATGAATTTCGTTATTAAGAAAGGAGTATATTATGGGATATTGGGACCCGCCTGAGTATTTTGATGAGGCAAAATTTCCTGAAATTGATGCTGAAACCGATACTCTTATTGAGCATTTAGTTGGAGCAATCAAAGAGGAATATAAAGACAAGATTGCGAAAGAATCTGACGCTTATCAAGACCTTAAAGCAAGTTATGACAGCTTGCGTAGAGAACTGACAAATAAAAACAGCGACCTTTTAGCTAAAGATGGGCTAATTGAAACTCTCAATAAAGAATTAGCTAAAAAGAAAACAGAGCATCCGTCCTTTAAGTTTGATATTGGCGAGAAGGTTTTTTACGTTCGCGCAGAATACAACTCTGAAAAGAAAGCTCGTTGTCCTCGTTGTAATGGTAAGGGATATATTGAACTTGATGCAGAAAAAAACAATCTTCCGCAAGATGTTACTGACCCCGTAAAATATCTTTGTCCTGAATGTAAAGACTGCTCAGGAGGATTACTTTATAGGGGAGCAAAGCATTTTAAAGAATATTCTTATTATTCATATACTGTTGCACAGGGAACTATTGTAAAAATTTACTATCAAGTCAAAGAAAATGGCGAAACTCAAACCACTTATCTGGTTAAAAACATCTCTATGTTACATGAGGCAAATTATGTGGAAGAAGACCTCTATGATAATAGAGATGATGCGCTTAAAAGAGCACAGACAGAAACAAAACTTTCTCGCATCAAAGCTTTTACTTCCGTGGGTATTACAAAGGATATTCTCAATGAATGAATTAAATCCATGTAAGTTTTGTGGAAAATCCCCAAAAATCTATCCGCTTATTACTCGTTTTGTTATAAAAGATATTAACCGAAAGATTTCTGGGAATATTTACAAAATACAAACAGAGCGCATTGAAGTCCCTGTTTTTTACACGGTTCAATGTCAGAATAATAAATGCAAGAACCACTTGCACAAATTCCACAGTAAAATGATTTCTGAGGATTCTGTAAATGGAGCTATTTTAAAATGGAATCAATACAACTAAGAACTTTTGTTTTTGCAGGTAAAGACCCTCCTGAAAATCCTCATATTGGAGATATTTGGTGTAGTGGTGGAACAGGAAACCCAATGATGGTTTGGACAGAAAAAGGGGCAGTTGAAATTGGTACAGTCCCAATTTCTTCGGCGGATTGTGATTGTCATCTTATGACAGACAAGTTAGAATATCCTACTCATTGTCCTTCTTGTGGAGCACCAGTTAATTCTTCTCGCTACAAATGTGAATATTGTGGCGTAGAATATCGAAAAATTTCTTACAAAAGTTAACAAATAAATTTTAAATCTCCCTTGACAGGTGCGTAAAACCGTGTTATACTAACGGTAGTAAACCATCAAGGGAGGTTATTTTATGATTAAAAAGTATTCTAAGATTATCCCCGAAGAATATCTGGCTGTTCGCTGGAAAGAAAATAATTGGGACGAAGTTAAAAAGTTTGTAGGTGACTATAATATCAAACTCAATCCCCATGATGAAAATACTTTTTTCATTGTTGATGGAACTCACGATACCTACGAAGAAATGGATTTTGTTCACATGGGAGACTATCTCGTAAAGCAGGGAAAATATGGTTTTCCTTATTCTGTTAAAGCAGAAATCTTTGAGAAAAACTTTCGTTTTGAGGGCTGGGATATGACATGAATATTCTTTTCCTCGATTACGATGGAGTGGTAAATACTCCAATGTGGCATCCTCACCCAGCAGACCCATCCAGAATGATTTGCACTTATAACTTTCCCAGTAATAACAAAGTAAATGATTTCCAATGCGTTCAGTGGATTTCAGAATTTTGTCAAAAGTATAATTATCATGTTGTAGTTACTTCTTCTTGGAGATGGGAAGATAATTACAAGGAATGCCTTATTAATGGCGGACTTAGACAGGGAATTGAAATTTTGGGGAAAACCCCAGATTATTCAAGATACTGTGGAGCTACACGAGGGGATGAAATTCAAGCATGGCTTGATATTCATCACGAAGAAAACATTAACTTTCTCATTGTGGACGATACTTGCGAAGAGGACTTTGAAGTTCACAAATGGGATTGGGATAACAATAAAATTATTGGCTTGGATAAATTTCAAACACTTAAGCTCCAAGACAGATTCATCCAAACAAATACAATGATTGGATTTAGAGAGCCAAGTTTTCATTATGCAGAACAGCTTCATCAAGCTTTTAACATGAACAAAAATTAAAACAAGCTAAAAACAAATTAAAATAAAAGGAGAATTTTATTATGTTGCCTGTGAATGTTGAAGGTGTTATTTGGCTGGCTACAAATTATACTACATATGACATACCAATTATTACTTGTGCTCTTATATATGTTTTGGCTGTATTAGGTCTTTGTAGTATTGGAGTAATGATAGGTTTCTTTTGGATTGGCTTAAAGGAAAATACTACAATGATATATTTAGGTGTATGTTTTGTATGTTGCGCCCTCACGCTTTTCGCTATTGCTCGCAATGAAAAGAAAAACCGAGAAGCTTTTATACCCGAACCAGTTTCTTATATAGTGTATATTGAGGATAGTGCAGATTATAAAACTCTTATCCAAAATTATACTATTGAATCTGAGCAAGATAATCTAACAACTATTGTTCTAAAGGAGAATTAAAATGCCAGCTTATCTATATGAAAACATTCGAAAAATTCCTGCAAATCTAACCTGTGGTGATTTGATGGATATGAGAAATTATTTGAATGACATGGTAAATTGTTGCAGAAATATTTCGATTGAACAAAAACAGGTTATTCAAGGAGCAATCTTTGCTAATTTTGAGCGCAAAATTTTGAGAGCTGTTAATTCTCACCTTGGAGAAATTGAAGCTCGTCCTGATGATATTATCAACAATCCCAAAACTGATAAGCATCTGACGGATACAACCAACAATCCATGGTCTACTTCCCCACAAATCCCTACTATTACCCACAATGTCAATGAATTTGGCCATACTCCTAAACGCAATTCTGTTCATAAGACAAAACATATTCTTACTGATGCGGCAAAAAAAGACATTAAGTCGCTGGCAAATCTTTCTCGAATGTTCTGCGATTGGGCTAAAAATGCGAGTTTGGATAGGTCTCCTACCAATTTTTGTCTTGAGTATTATGGTGTAAAGATGGAAGTCTCTTTTGCTGTAAACGATGCTACTGTCTATTTGCGTTTCACAGGTCTTAGTTCAGTCAACAAATTTTACAACAAATTCTATTCATTCCACTGTAGTCCAAGTGTAAAGCATAAGTCTTTTTCGCGTGAATTTTGGCACACTTATCGTAGACGCATGACCAAGACTATCGCAAAGGCTATTCGAGCAATTGATAATAATCCTAACAATTGGTCTTACATGGAAGTTAAAAGGGGAGATTTGGATTAATGAACGATTTTGTTATTCAGGGCGTAACTATTTTAGGCACAGAACCAGAAAAGGGGCTTAGTCTTTATGCGCTCATCGTCATCCTCTTTTTGCTTTTCTCTGGAGCTGTAAGTCTAATTTTAATTATTTATTGGGCAATAAAAAGTAGTGAATCGTTTGTAATTCCTCTATTTTCTTTTGCGTTTTTGTGCTTATTGGTATGGGTCACAGGAGAGTGTACACGTTCTTATATAGAGCCACTTTCAACTGTGTATACTGTTTCCATTGATGACACAGCGAGTTATAATGAAATAAAAAACAACTTTTATTACATTCGGGAACTTCCAAATGGTCTATATGAAGTTAAACTAAAATCAACAAACTCTTGACAAACCTCTATTTTTATGGTAAGATAGCATTAAACTAAAGAATAGGGGTTTCAAAATGACTAAAAATCGAAGAAAATTATATCATAATTTGTTCCATTTGTCTCATATCCCCAATTTAACAGTTCTTACACCTTGTATTCCAGAAGCAGCGGTTTGGGGTTTTGAAGATATAAAACAAAAAAGAGTATGTTTTTCTACTTCAATTAAAAGATGCTTGATTGCTTTATCAGATTGTAACGGACAATATTATGTGTATATCCCTGTAAATCAGCACAAAGCTTACAGTCCAACCCCAACAGAAGTTGTTGATGTAAGTGAGACAAGCGAAAAATGGATTACTCGCCCAGTTAAAGTTAAATGTATAGGGGCTATTGTTCCTACCACATATACCGTGCAAGAAGTTTACTTTCCCATACATGACGAAACTCTTGGAATATTTACTTATGATTGGAAATGGATAGAAAAATATAATTAATAAACTCTTGACAAACCTCTATTTTTATGGTAAGATAATCTCAAACCAAAGAATAGAGGTTTTGTTTTATGACTGCTCCTAACAATATTTGTATTTATGCCGACCCTTTCCCCGATGGAGAGCTTCATTGCCTTGCATATTCAGAAGCAAAGTATCCTAATGGAAAAATGAATTTGCATTTTCCTGTTTGCTCTAAAAAGAATTGCCCTTTAAAGAATCCTAAACTTTTAAACGGAGGTAGTCTTAATGTCTGATAAGAGAGAACTGTCTGGTTGGCTTGCTCCTAATGGGGATTTTACTCCTGTGTTTTGGGGAGGACATGATGAAATGAGTGAACAACTCTGTTCAATGTTAGGCTTGGAAGAGTTTTTCTTACCTGATGAAGAACTCGTCAAAAGAGGTTGGCTTAGAATTACTTATATCACGCTCAATGGTGGACCAATCATTAATATTGGAATGAGAGAAGGCACTCATTTTACAGAAAGCCAAAAGAATTTTCTTCGTCCTTATTTCGAAGATAAGGAACATTATGAGTTTTTTGCCTATCTCTATGCCATTTGGGAGGAAGAAAATGAGCACTAAGAAATATAATGAAAAATTGCAAAGAAAAACTTTAGATTTTCTAACTCTCTCAGAAGGTTGGGGAGGAGAAAATACTCTCCCTTTTAACTTTGAGTTTGTAAATTTTTGTGCAGCTATTGCAGTACACTTGGGGACAAAATATCCTTGGAAAGTTTTTCCCACTTACAGAAATTCTATTCAATTTGAAATCAGTCTATATAACAGAGATAACCCTGACAAACGCGACTTTTATTTTGAATTTGAAATCTATCCAAAAGTTGAATTTAAAATCTATCCAAAAGAAAGTATGCTTGGTGAAATTGATAAAATTTCTTATCTTTTTGTAAAAGAAAAAGAATATCAAAATGCTCTTGGTGGATTTCTTGAACTCGAACCAAATTCTTCTCCCGCTGACATTGCAAACTATTTTAATACGCTTGTAGGAGATTATATTTATGCCCAAACACATTGAATTTAAATTAGGTTGGCTTTCTCCTGATGGTGAATTAGTAGAATGTAATAGCTTTGACCATATTTCTTCTGCCAGTGAAATTTGCGATAAGCTTGGTTATTCTTATACTAATGCAAGAGGAAATGCGCCTGATGATGTTTTGCTTGCTCATGGGTGGTTACACTTGACATTCTCTTTGCTTGACCATGAGTATAGAATTTATTATGCCTATTTCAATCATATCAGGCTAACAGAAGCACAAAAGGCTTATATTCGTCCTTTCAAGGAAATGGGATATACTTTTGGAGACTTGTTCGAAATGACATGGGAGGAAGATGATGAGGAATTTAATTAAGAAAATTGCTCTGGCTCTTGTGAGTATTTTCTTTTTTGCATCTCTTTTTTATGGTTATATAAATTAGAGGAACAAAGACATGGACAACATTATTCATATTCCATTTAGCTACGATATTTGGAAGCCCTCAGAAATGAAATACTTCATTGACAAAGAAGCGCAACGCTGTTTCAAAAGTGACAATCCAGAAGAAATTCTAAACCGTTCTTATTTTTCTATGTATGTGGAATGGTGGCTGCATAACATCGGCTATTACGCAACATATCCCCTGTGTGACGATTTTAATTATTTTTTCAAGCTAAACGAAAGATTTAGAGATGTTGATTTAGAGGAATGGAAAAGGAGTGTTGATTAAATGCTACCAATTCTTGTTATTTTAGCTTGTATAGCCATTCCAATTTGTCTTTATAATTATTTTGAAGATAAAAATAAAGCCATAGGAAATTCTTTGGCTAACAAAACTCAAAAAATTACTCTTGATGCTATTCGAGCTAAAAGAGATTACGACAAATATTTCTATGAGGCTAATATTGAAAAATGGAAGCAGTCTAAATTTTATTGCTTTGTTTTAAAAACAATCCATGATGTAGCCAAAAATGGAGAATCTGGTGTAATTATTAACTATTTAACAGAAAAAAATGTTATTCTTCCAGCAAAAACAATTTATAATAGTTATGGAGAAGCTATTACACCTTCTGGACACACAGTTCTTTTCCAAGAAATTGATTATCAATTTTCACCTGATGAACTTACTCATTTCTCTGATACTGATGCTCTTGTGACTTACATTGACGGCTTGATTCGATATTTAAAGAGTGAGCATTTTAACGTCAAAATCCGTCCGAGTTACACCAATTCCATTACAATTTCTTGGTAATTTACAAACTTTTTTATAAAACTCTATTGACAACCTCCTTAGTCTGTGATATTATTATCACAGTAAATCTAAGGAGGTTACTTTTATGAAGCTTGATATGAGATTTGGATGGTTGATGCTTCGAATTTTCGCTTTGATTGTCACAGTATCTTTTCTTTTTAAGAACGGATTTAATTCTACCTTTATCGTTTACTGTGTGGCTTGCATCCTCACTTGGGCGATTGCTCTTAGGTATGAAAAGAAGATTGCTGTAAAGGAGAATTAACATGAATAATTGGTATTTCGATGCTTTAAAATATGCCAATCGACTCGCTACTAATTCTGGTGGTTGGAAAGAGGGAGAACAGGAAGAAGTAGAAAAGGTTCTCTCTTTTATTGGTGATATGCACGATACGTCCACCTATGATTCCGAAGTAGATTCTCTTTACAATGTATTTGAAAATGGTTTTTGTTACTATTTTGCCAATATTTTAAATCTTGCATTTCCTAATATTGGTCACGTTGTTTGGGTTCGTCCTTGTGGACATATTGTTTGGCAAAGTCTTGTCACAGAAATTTGCTACGATATTAGTGGAATTTATCTTGACTACGAAACCACAGACAATTTAATTCCTGTTGACAGAATGGGACAACTTTTGAAAGATTTTAAGCACAATGGTGAAGAATATCGTTGCTATAACTCAGATTTTAAAACTTGGTGTGATAAGTATGGATTTAATCATCTCTTTGCTATCACAGCAATTTACAAAAATTTACCAGAACTTAGCGGGAAAATTTATAAGGCTTGGGATGAGCTTTATTACTACATTGAAGACGCAGCAATTAAATTTTGGGAAGATTCTAAAACCAATAAGAAAGCCTGTTTCCGTGTAATCGAAGCAGAACTTAGAAAGGGTAAATTTTAATGAAACTTTGGGTTGATGATATTAGACCTGCCCCAGAGGGTTGGCATCAGGCCTATTCAGTTAACGCAACTAAAGAAATGATTCTCGCTAATTATCCTGATATTGAGGGCATTTCTCTCGACCATGACAGTAGTATCTACAATCAATTTGGAGGAGATTACATCAATATTCTTAAATGGTTAGAGGAAGAAGAACACAAAACAAACAAAAAAATTGTAACTTTCCCTATCCACATTCACAGTATGAATTCAGTTGGAGCTCAAAATATGCGAAATATTATTCAGCATAACAATTGGAAAGAAATTCCTTTTTGGGATTTAATTTAAGGAGGACTAAAATGAATAAGCAGACAAATGATTTTATTATTAACCTTAAAAGTCACACAGAGACCGAAGACCGCTTTGGAGATTACTATCTCAACGCAACAGCAGAATATCTTTCTAACATGAGCGAAACCCCTATTGAGCACTACAATAAGAATATTCTTTACAATTATATTCAGTCTGCCTTTAAAGATTTTATGTCTACGGCGGATTCTCCTCAGCTTGCCATGTATGATTTCTTTGACTCTTTTAATCGTAATGTTAAAAAGTCTTCTGACCCAGAACTTGTTCTTGCCCGTGCCTGTTGTGCGGCTATGGATGTGAGCCAAGTGCGTGAAAAGAAAAATGGTGTATGGGTGACAGTAAATGGTTTTCATGTACCTGCTGACCCCAAGGACGATGAAAATTTAAACAAGAAAGGAAATTAATTATGGATTATATGGTTGCTTCTGTGGAAATGAAAATTAAGGATGATGGTAGTCCTAAGTTTGAAGTTATTCATCTTCCAATTGCTAAATGGGTTTGTTATACCGATAAATCTGGTGTAGTTACCATTTATAAAAATGGTCAGTATTGGGACAAAATTGACGATTTTTGGAAATTTAGAGATATAGCGCGTGATGATGGGACTTCTCCTTTTAACCCTCCTTATATTCGTGGTGTAAAAAAGCATGATGATAGTTATGTTTTTGATGAGGATAAGAGCGTTAAATGGAATCGCAATGCTGTAATCGAGTATAACAAGACAGTAGATTCAATTCAGGCTAAAAATAAAAAATTCCAGAAAGACGTGGCTGATATTTTCAATATTTGTGCTACTGCCTGTATTAAATATGTATTTAATTGTAGTTGCCTTAAAAGATATGAAATTAGCCAAGATGAAATTGATTATATCATTGCTAAGGCTAAAGAGCATGACTACGACTATCTTTATGAGTTAGTTGACCGAATTGAAAGTTACTGCGATTTTTATCTTGAGCTAATTAAAAAGAGGGAAAACGATGCCTGAAATTTGTGTAAAGTCTTTTGCGTTTCAATATGAAACGCAATTTATTAAAGAAGTAAAAAATTATATTCTTCCTCGCAATATTTACAACAGTCTTGTCAGAGAAATCAGAGAAACCAACGAAAATCCTCTTAATATTGGTGATTATTTAATTAACACCGAACTAAATTATGCATTTAATTTTCCTCCTCATTCGGGAGATGATGGTAATTGGTGCAAATGTGGAGATGGTAATTGGTATAAATGGGGCAATATTAAGGTAAAAGAAGATAGAACCTTAAAGATGATTCTTTTTGCTCTTTGTAAAGGCTGCATATGGCGTAATCATTATCTCCGTGTTTATTGGGACCACGAAAAAAGCATTCTTACTTTCGAGGAAGAATATGGAGATAAATACGAAAATTAACTAAAAACCTATTGACAACTCCTTTCGTCTATGGTATACTAACCATAGTAAATGAAAGGAGTTGTTTTCAATGGAAATCATTCAGGCTTTAGTTCTTGGAGCAATCGTTTTCTACGCAAGCTCTAATCTTGGACGCGAATTTGCTGAGTATCTGGACAAGAATAAGGAGGAAAAAAACAATGACTAAGAGAGACAATTACGAAACCCTTTGGAGAGACCTCTACACCTACCTTACTGCTTCTAAGGACGGCGAAAAGCTAACCTCTTATACTATTGCCCGTTATATGGAGGGTGCTGAGGCAGAGCTTAAAAAGCGTCTGGCAAAAAAGAACTATGACTCTTATGGACTGTCTTATGTAATGGGGCAGATTCGTTATGTTTCCTCTATTATGGACCCAGATTCTCCCTATACCTTTAGTGACTGGGTAAGTCTGTATGAGACTGTTCAGAAAGCCAAGAACGAATTTGAAGCGACTCAGATTAAGTGGTCTGATGAGCGTAGCAAGTGGATTTTCCGCAAGACTTCTGTAAAGCGTGGAGATATTCACACTGTTGTTCATAATCCATATCTCTCGCCTAAGATGCAGAGTATGCTGTGTTACATGGCTGACCACGACCTATTTTAAGGTCGATTGCACAAAAAGAGCAATTACAAGAAAATTGCTTTTTTAAAGCAATTCGAATGAACAAAACAAACTAAACTAAATTAAAATAAAATAAAAGGACGGTTTTATTTATGGATAAGACGACCGAATTTAAGGATTGCTACAAGTATTCTGACGTTTGCGCTCGTATTATTAGCGGTGGAGACCTTGATACCATTGATGGAATGGCTGTTGCAGAAACTATCTATGGCGGTCCTCATAATTTCATTATCCGTAAGGTCTATGACTTTGGAGAAATTGGCACTTGGATTGCCAATGGTACTTCTAAGGAAGATACTTCTCATTACTGTTTCGATAAACTTGCTCAGGAGTGGCTTACTGCAAATGAAGAGTGGTGGACTGGTAAGTGGGGACAAGAGACAGAAAAGAAAGCCCCTTTTGATTCTCATAAGACAGCACATACCAATTATTCTATCGACCATGTTATTGACTGTCTGAAAAAGTCTCCGCTTTATGCAGCCGAAACAATTGGTTATCTTTACCAGCTTAAAGACGAGAGATATTCTCTTGTTTGTTGGAGTACAATTAACGGTTGGGTAGCTATTAATTATGATGTCGCAGAAGATAACAATCATGCTGACATTAAACGTCTTAGTTACTATGATGCCTCTATTCTTGAAGAGTGCTATAACAAGGGTTATTTCGATGAATAAGAAGCATACTGAATGTGGGATTCCCCATGCTAAAGAACTCATCAAAAATAAAGCAAATTTAATTCCAGACAATCTTAAAAGAAAAATGGAATTGTTTGTCTTTTGGCTTGATGTGTGGTATAAAAACGATTCAATCGAATACTTTAGTCACGATGAAAGGGGCTACATTCTTCATGGCTTAAGCAGACCAATTCGAGGGCGTAAAATGGGATGTGACAGAGAAATGCCAGAAGATTGTCATGAGGCTGCGGATTGGGTTTTAGACAATTTTGAGTATTATATATCAGATTAAGTTGAGGTAATTTAAAATGAAAGACATTATTTACTCTATTCCTATTGACGAGTTTATTGACCGAGTAAATGCGGCTGATACAGAGCTTGTAAAAGATAGAAGTGACGAATATCTTCTTAATAGCAATCTCTGGACTGATAGTGAACATATCCTTGCAAACGCTTGTCTCAACCTTGATGATGCTCGTAATATGGGTATGGACACTGTTATTTGCTCTATTACAGATGGTATAAGCAAATGGTATGCTATGAAAAAAGGTGCAAATGGGTATCGTGGAGAAGATACTAAGCTATTTTTTGCTCCTGCTATGTATGCTCGTTTCTTTACACTGGTAAGGATTGAGGACAAATTTAAGCCTTAATTGTGCAACAAAATTTTAATAGCCTATTGACAATCCTCTTATAATCTGCTATACTATTTTATAATAAAAGATAGGAGGGCTGTTTTATGAAGTCTTTTAGGGTTGAGGATAAAAACTTTTATCAGGCTATTTTACCCATTCTTGAGCAATGTTTTGAAGTTGTTAATCATCCTGACCGTTTTCATAGAGGAATTTTTTATCATCTTTCAAAAAACTGGGTGGGGACTATTAACATAACCTTTTTTGCTCTTTCAAAAGATGGTCTTTGTACTCATATTACTTCTCTAATAGATACAGAGACAGACGTTCTTTACAAGTTTGGTGGGAAAAAGTTTGCAGAAATGGTTGAACATTTCTTCTCTCCTGCTGGCGATACTTCAATGGGAATGATTGACTGCTGGGGGCATGAAACAGCGTTTCTTTATACCACAACGAAAGAAAAATATTATGTGAATTTCATCAATCTTAATCCAGATGACGTTGAAGAAATTCATGAATTTGATAAGTAAAGTAGGGAAAGGAGAAATATATTATGTATAAGATTATGTCAAACAAAGCAGCGACTTATAGTTGTACTTGTCCTCAATGTAATAGTTATTTCCTTTTTACTCAGAGTGAGCTTAGGTATTCGGACGAATTTTCAAATTTTTCTTATTTTATTTGTCCTTGTTGTGGAGCAAATCTTAGACAAGACAAGGCAGTAAGAATGCCAAATGCTCATGGCTTTTTTAATGAGGCTACAATCTAAATATCTGAATAAAATTTCTCTTTTATCCATTCTGAGTAATTTTTCAGAGAAAATCTATTCAGAATAAATATGCGAGTTTTTAATTTTAAAACGAATTAATATTCATTTTACTTAAGGAGAATATAATGGAAACTGTTACTTTTTCATCTCAGTTTATCGAAATTTTTGACCACCTGTGTCAGAAGTTTGGTGTCGTAATTGATTGGAGCGCTCAGAATATTGTGCCTTATATCACGGTCCTCTGCGGACGTATGACCAAGTACCTTATTTTTAAGAATGTTATTCTGATTTTTGCTTTCATTGGAGTCTTTTATCTGTTTTGGCGTTTTTCAAAACCTTGTTGCAGTAAGGAAAACAAGTGGGACCCCGACTTTCAGTATTGTAAGAGTATGAATATTTCTTATATTCTTGGTTGGCTTGGTAGAGGAATTGGCGCAGCATTTGCTATTGGTATGAGTATATCTGCTCTACTCACTATTGTTAGGTGTATCTATCTTCCAGAATTTGTGATTGTAGATTGTCTCAGCGCCTATCTGTAATTTGATAAAAACCTAAAAATATTTTAATAGCCTATTGACAAACCTCCTCTGATGATGTATTATTAAGATACAAATTTGAGGAGGTTACTTTTATGAATCCTAATGTTTGCGCTGATACAACCACTTTTGGTCAGTATATGGAGAACAATCTGCATCTTTTTTGTGTTAGTGATTGCTATGTCAATCTCTTTCCTAACTTTCCTAAGCACGATGGTAAGGCATTTGATGACCCTGTTCGAATGTCACTCAAAACCGCTATTAACCTTTTTGGAACTCAAAAGCTTATCCAGATTAAAACCTATGACGATAAATTCTATTTTCAACTTGAAATGGAGGGCTAACAAATGCTTATTATAAACAAGATTTATCGCATTGTCGATGATAAGAACGACACTCTTATTACGATTGAAAGGGATGATGGCGGCACTTATCACTGGAATGTAAAGAATGCTGATGGTGATGAGCTTGGTTTTACCCTTACTGACCCTAATATGTCTAATGTTTTTAAGGCTATTAAGGACATGGGCAATTTTGTTTGAGGTGAAATAAAATGGTTATCATTGAAAAGAAGCTTGATGAACAGGGAATGCTTCGAGAAGATATTCTTAAGGACAATCCCTTTAAAGACTGTACTGCTCGTGAACTTCATTCTTATTGGCTTGCTCTTAAAAGGGTATATAAAGAATGCTGTTTTGCAGATGATAATCCCTTAAGTTTTATCCTTGATGAAAAATATCCCCATGGCGATTTTTTTGTTGCGTCGTTAGAGTTGGAACGAAGTCTGCTTCGTGCAATCGCTTGTGAAGCTTTCGGATAAAAGGAGGATAAAACGATGCAGTTTCCTCACGAGTATTTTGTAATTGCGCTTTCGCATAGAACAAATCAAAATATTACCATTAATTTTGCTGGCGTCAATTACGATGAAGGGATTGTGCATGGATTTGCCGATTTTAAAAACGCAGAAACATTTTCAACTGAAATAGAAGCTAAACAGTTTTTTGAAAAATACAAAATTTATCTTATGCGTAAGCAGCTTTCTTGGGTTGAAACTTACAATCCTCGTATTGTTCGTGTAACTGTTACAGAGGATTGTAAAACTAAACTTGAATAAATTAAATAAGGACATAAATATATGAACAAAACACTTATTCTTGGCTCTCGCCATACTGGTAAGACTTATCGCCTTATCCATGAAGCTATTAATGCACATGGCATTATTATCTGTGCTACCGAAAACAGTAAAGACCATATCAACAGTATCCTTCGTGAATGCAATCATACCGAAGTTCCTGTTTTTACTCTCGCTGAAATGAAGAGTGGTAAGGTTCGTGGCATGGCTGGGCCTGTTTTCGTTGATGAAGCTCAGGTTATTCTGGGAGCAATGATTGCAGAGAATGTAGGTAATCTCCCTCTTGGCGGCTATTCTTTCGATACAACTAACACTAATCTGTTTCTTTTGCAGAATTCTATTTAAAATTTTATAAAACTCTTGACAATCTCCTTAGAGTATGGTATTATAATGATACTCAATCTAAGGAGGTTGTTTTTATGAAAATGGAGCTTGGAACAAAGATTGATTACTTTGGCAATGTTTATGAGTACATTGGAAACGAGAACGATTCTGATGATAGAATGATTTTTCAATCTGTTAGTAATGATTCTTATGTTATCTTGACAGGAAAAGATTTCATTGAAGACGATATTCAGATTCTTTAAGGAGTATTTATATGCTACACAGTATCAAAGACCTTGAAAACTGGCTTGAAAAGCATGGAAAAATTCTTGAAAGCAAAGTAGAAATCTTGGAGCCTAATAAGCCCAGATATTTTATTTCCTATGACTTCTATTGGAATGGAGAGGTTGTTGCGGGATTTGCTTGCGGACAAAAAACTTATCGAAAGTGTTTACAGACTATTTATAACGACTGTATTGAAATGATTTGCAATTATATTTACTATTTATAATGACTGTATTGAAATGATTTGCAATTATATTTCAAAAGGAGTGTATTGGGAATGAGTGTATTGGAAATGAGTAAAATTGGCTTTCCTATGAGTAGAATTAGCTTCCCTTGTGGTAATTGTAGCTATCTCTCTTGCAATGAAGAACAGCAGCAAGAAGCAAAAAGCAAAGGAATTGACATGAACCATTACTGTAATAAATACAATAAACGACTGTTTCATTATACCAATTCTCGCAATCATTCTTCTGACATTTATGCCTGTGAAGAGTGCGATAACCAAACTTACAATAAGCTGGATAAATATATTCGAGAAGAGTTTCGTCGTAATATAGAAGATGACTCTGCCTTTAAGATTAAATACCCTTCCGCAGAAAAATTTCTTGAAATTGTCAAGATGATGAAAAAGGAATCTGACCTTATTGGAAAGAGGTCTATGACTTTTTATGAGAGTGACTTCTATCGTGAGAGACTTGAAGCAGTTTCCAATCGAATTAAGTTAGACATTGAAGAAGCTATTGAAAACGACAAGTCTCTTAAGCCGATTCCAAACAAGGCTGCTAAAACAAAAGACGCTGTTTATGAAACATTCATTTATGATGGATGGAACTAATCACCTTTAAAAAGGAGAATGAATATTTATGTCAAAATTGGGCAATGTGTATGAACTGAATTTTAATACACATATGAAGAATAAATATCCAGTTGTGTATATGAACGATAAGTTTATCGTTTGCAAACGCAATGGTACTAACTCCCCTATTACGTTCACTCGTAATGATGGAAGTATTTATACTTATGGAGAGGTACTTGATTACGCTATTTTCAAGGCTATGAACAATCCTCTTGAATATAGGACTGCTTATAATATTTATGTTCCGCATGGAACTAATGAGAGCTTTTCTGAGTTCTTTGTAGGTTCTGAAAACCAGAAACAGCTTGAAAAGGCTAAGAAAAATCTTGAAGCCGCTGAATATAATTTTTCCCATGCTAAAACTCAGCTTAATAATATGCAGGAAAAGTTTATTTGCGCACGAGAAAAAGTTGATGAGTGGAGAAAGACTGTAAATAAATACGAAAAGCTTGTTGCAGAAGAGGTGCTTAAAAAGAATGAGCAATCAGTATAAAGTATTCGTCTACCTTATCCCTGATGTAGTCGTATATTTTAATAACAAAATTAAAAACTACCAGAAAATTGACTCTCAAGGGACTTTTAAAAGCGTAAACTGGCAAGAAAAGATTAACCAACTACAGCATCTAATAGATGAACTTGTGTTACTCTATGGAAATCCACCATCTAATAATCTACGTTTCGATTCTTTGGTTTGGTGCTCAGACAAAGCTTTGATAACTAAAGCTTTTACAGTAAACGAAGTTGCAGATTCTTTAGCTAATGGAATTTGGTATTGTCTCCCTGTAAGTGGTTTTGGTGGACAATATTTTCTTAGCGAAGAAAGTCAAAATACTTTAAATTCTCTCCGCGAATTAGGGAGATTGGAGGAAATTATAAATAATGTTAATGAATAAAAGCACTCTTTTCAAAGACGGAGATAATCTCGATTTGTATTTATCTTCCGCAAGTGAATACACTGTATATATTGAAGATTTGATTGAGTATGCAGAAGGACGCAAGTTTGAAATCATTAAAGAGGTCGGTCATGCCTTTGAAGGCGAAACTTTCGTGGGCTGGGAATATGCGCGAGACATTGATATATTTAAACATTTGCGTAGCATTGGTTGTCGCAGCGTTGGAGTAAGCAACACAGTTAAACCTACACCGACAGATGAAAACGATGAGCCTGATAACGAGATTACAAAGAACTCTGAGCTTGTAGGACTAATCAACAACGATGCGTTCTATGGCGCTGTTACTCTTAAAACCTTGAACGCAGAAAAAGAATATATGGATTATGTTCTTAAGTATGGAATTTAAAGGAGAAAATATGCGTAAACTGGATTTTGTTGCAAAAGCATTTGCTTATAACGATGATGCCCCTCATTATATTTCCAAGTATAATAATATTTTCCATTCAAACGGCACATTTGAGACAGCTTGTCATTTTGATACAGAAGAAGAAGCAGAAAAGGCAATCAATAAAATTAAGGAAGATACTCTTCCCTCCTGTGGATTTAAGGATTGGTATATTATTCAGACAGAAACAGTAATCACAGTTCATCATTTTGTTAAGCACATTGCTTTCGAAAATTTCTAAATAATTTTATAAACCTATTGACAACTCCTTTTCAATCTGGTACAATAACAGTATCAAAGAAAAGGAGTTGTTTTTATGCTATATAAGAATTTTGCTGAGAAACTTCTTCATAAAGCGATTGATTTAAGAGAATGTTCCAAAGCTACAGAAAATGAAGCTATGTGGCATACTTCTGATGAAATTACCAGCCTTGTTTTGAAAATGGATAGATTTTATCAGGCTGGTTATGAGTATATTAATTGTCTAAAACTCCATTCCCACGACTCAGAGGATATTTTCTATCGTTTTGTTCTTACCGAAGAAGAGGTAGATTTAACTTCTGGATTAGATGAGGAAGCGGGATATATTGTTTTAAGTGAAATTGAGCGTCAAGTTATTGATAATGCAATAATGACGGAGGTTTAAATATGTCAACTAAAACCATTTCTAAAAAATACATCTTCGTTGTCAATGCTACTGATGATAACGGTCATACACAGGACTATTATTTTGAGCCTTGTTGGGACGGTGGGGCTTCTATGTGGTCTAAGTCTTACAAAGATGCTGACAAAGTTGAAGGATTTAATTCTTGTGAAGAAGCTATTGAATGGTGGGACACTCATAAAGATGATTACGAAGTTCTTTTTGACAGGTTTACCACCAATAAAAATTCTCTCATTAAGATTGAAACAGTCTATAAAGAGACTGACATGAGCAAATTTTTTAACAAGCTCTGCACCACTTAAAATTTTTAAGTGAAGCAATCCTCTCACTTAAAAAAATTAAGTTATACCCACCCCAAACTTAAAAAAATTAAGAAAAATGGTAAATAAAATGGAAGTTTTATTTGCTCGCCTTAAAGGAGATAGCTATGAATAATTTTTTCTGCAAATTTCTTGAAAAACTTGTCAATGTTTTTTTCAGTATTGTTATCGGACTTGTCCTTGGTGGTCTGATTTTAGGCGTAGTTGCTCTTTTTGAGTGGAATCTTCCTTTTAGTCCTTTCTCTAACATTGTTATCTTTGGTGTTCTTGTGGCACTTGTTTGGACTGTCTTTGATACCTTGCAGCAGAAATTTTAAGGAGGTATATTATGAAAATCGAAAATGCTATCGCTCATGTTACTCGCACTATTAAATATTATAAGTCTCAGCCTTTTATCACTTGTACTCCTTTGTTTGAGTCTATGTGTAAGAAATTTGTTACCCTTCTGGATTCAAAAGAGAAACAAGGCTATAAATATATCTTCTATGTCAATGATGGTAGAAAAGATGAACATGGTCTTTATCTGAATAGTTATATCTTGACTTTTACCAATGTTAGACACGTTTCTGATATTAAGTCTCAAAATTATTTTCAAATTGATGATGAATTTTCCGATTTAATTGACTTTCTCGAATTTGATTTCTGGTACGCTTATTGTCTGAAAGATGATAGGATTCTTACTGTTGTAAGATGAAAGAGAACCATGATTAGTAAATATATAATTTATGCTTACACGACCAAGGGTAAGTATACCTTTGAGCCTTGTGATTATAATGAAGCTCAAATGTTTTCAGTTGATGTTCGCCCGATTAACAATATCAAAGGTTTTAAAACAGAAACCGAAGCTATGTTTTGGCTTTCTAAAAATAAAGAAAATTTTAAGACTTTATTTAAAAATTTTAAAGTCGAAAAGGTTCTTGTGAAAGCTGTTTACGAAAGCGCTTTTGAAAAAAGGCATTTCAAGCCTTTAGACTTGAGCTTCATCGTTGATTAAATTTACACTAATGGCTGCTGACTACAACTATGACAGCCTGTTGTAAGATAATTTAAGATAATTAAGGTAAATTAACATGACTAAAGAAGAATACATTTCCCATAAGAAAGCTCTTTTTCAAGAGGAGTATGAAGCTAAAATTAGGCGTTTGGAAAAGGCTGTTATGCATCCCCAAAATTATGTTTTTGTTTATTGCGATACTGATGCTGCCGTTTTCTATGGACGTGAAGTTTTAAATCAGGCTAAAGAACGTCTCTTTAAAAATGAACTTATGTTTAATAAGAAGTCTGTAAAATGGGCTGTATCTGAATGCTATTGTGGTAATAACCGATTTTTCTTTGATGAAAATCGTAACAGAGTTTGTTCTAAATGTTTTAAAACCTATATAACTTCTTGGGGTTGTCTAATGACTGAACATATTGCTCATTGGGAATCTTTAGACCCTAATAATAAAACTCATCCTATGGGTATGACTGATGTGTTTTCTATGTCAGCAGAAGAGTTTGACGAAATGATGAACAATATTCAATCTATTTAAGTTGAAAAAATGGAGTGATTATATGATTTGGTATGTTATCGGAAGTGTTCCTCTCATTCTTTTTATTATATACACAGTGAAAAGCTGGACTGAGTACAATAAAAAGGGGGAGAAAAAAGTTTTTGTTTGTCAAGAAGATATGCCTTTAGAAAGAGGATGGGTAATTCTTGGTATCATTGCTTTAATCTTCGTTGGAATTCTTATCGAGGAGTGTGGTAGTTTTTTTAGTGGTGGTATTCTTTATCAATTTAAGGGTAATACAGAAGAATACTCTACATCTTGGAATATCACAGCTATGCAAGACAACTTCAATACCCATGGTAGATTTTATATTCGTAGTGGATATATTGAAACTGATTTGTACTATTATTATTTTTATTCAACTAAAAATGGTTTAAAGAGCAGTTATATTCCAGCTAACAAAACTTATCTGAATTATACAACAGATGAGCCCCATATTGAACGTTATACTCGCAGATGGAATAAATCTTGGATTAAATGGTTTACTCATTTTGATGCTCAAGATTATGTTACAAATGATGTGTATTATAAAGCCTATGTTCCCGAAGGGTCTGTTGAACAAAGTTTTAATATGGATTTGCAGTAATGAGAATATGAATGAGAATATGAGAGATATTTTCCCCATATTCCCTTGTAAAAAGCACAAAATAATTTAATAAACCATTGACAAACTCTCCTTTGTTTGGTATACTTAGTATATCAAATGAGGGAGGTTTTCTTGTGAATAAGTTTCTTTGTATTGATAATTTCTATGTAAATGGTAAGCTGGAATGCTTGGCTGGTCGTTCTTATCCCATTGAATTCGCTGATGGGGATGATGAAGGTTATGTAACCATTCATAATACCGAAAGTAGCGAAAATGTTTGGGCTACTTGCCTTGATTTGGGAGACTGCTTCGAAGGGTTTTAAGGAGGTTTTTATTATGAAGCTTACTCGTGAAGTTGATATTTACCAGTGTCCTGTTTCCACTAAATATTGTTTTTTGTCATTCGGATGGTTAGAACCGAATATAGTTCAAATGGCTGATTATGTGCGCGTTTGGCATGGAGAAATTGAGTTTGATGGTGCCACAGAAGGACTTGTAGAAATGGACATTCAAAAGGCTATTTGTGAGAAATGTTTCTGCCGTTTCCAAAATGGTCGGGATAAGACTTTTTTTGGAAGAAGTATTTCAACTTCTGACATTATTCGTGTTAAAAAGGATAACACTTTTAGTTATTATTATTGCGATTCTGTTGGTTGGAAGTTGATTAGATTTGAAAGCTGATTAAAACTCAGGATATAGGAGGATAATATGAAAGACCAAACTAAATTCGTAGAAGAGATTTTTGAGGATGAAGCTATCTATGTAGATATTTGGGCTCCTTATTATGTTCATGAGCTTTTGAATGTCTCTGACCCTGAAAACTGGTATCGTTCTGATAAAATCATTTGTGCAATGTATCATCCTAAGTGTTGGATTAATTCTAATAAAGATACAGTTCGCATTCTGTTTAAATCTTACGATGATTTTATGATGTATCGTGATTTTGACTATTATGGCTTGGATAGCAACTGGAAGTTCTGTATGGAACATTACTTCAATAATCTTCCCGATACAGTTGACGTTGACTGGCTATATGAACATGGATATGTACCCTTTTGATAACTTTGATGGTAAAGAGTTGGAGGTTACTATGAATAAGAACAAGTACAACGCTCAGATTTTTCCTAATGGTCATGTGATTATCTTTGAACAGAGTATTCTTGATGAAGCGATTGAAAAGGGAAAAGAGATTCTTCTTGTTTGTGTTAATACAGATGGTGGCTATGCTTATGCGATTGGTGTAGAATCCTATGCTGCAAATGGATGTAATTTATATGGTCACGGACTTTATAATACTCTTTTTACTTCGGATGAAGTGAAGCGTTTTCATGCAATAATCATTGACGAGGGCGAAGAAGTTATTATGAAGACTGGTTCTCATGCTACTGCTGCGCGTTTTAATCGTTTTGTAGATGATAAAAGCGAAATTGAGAATCCAAACGATGAACTTTTTCGCAAAATGATTGATGAGGAAAGCACGGTTAAAAATCTTTCCAAGTATTATAATGATGAGGGAGACCCTGATATTGAAGACTGGAAAGAGCGTGTTTGTGCTTTGATTCGTTATGGTATCGTTTCAGAAGATGCTTTGAAGTATTGCAAGGTATAAAGAAAGGTAGATGAGTTTATCATGTATAATACGCCTGTTAGAATTGATTCTACTATTGTCGCAAGTCGTCTTAAGATGGCTCGTGAGAATAAAAACCTCTCTAAGTCCGATGTGGCAAAAGCCCTTAACATTGCTACAAGCTCCATGACTTATTATGAACAGGGACAAACTCTTCCTTCGATTGATAAGCTCTATGCTCTTGCAGATTACTATGGCGTGACTATGGATTGGCTCTGCGGTCGCATTAATAAGAATGATGCTGCACTTAAAACTGAGTTTGATGTGGCTGAGGTTCTTTTGGCGGTGTTGCAGTTTGAGGGCATTGAGCTTACTACTGAAATTGAGGCAGATGCTTTCAATAAAATTGAACTTGCTAAGTTTGCTTTAAGCTCTCAGTTTCTTAACCAGTTTTTTGTTAATCGTTTTTATTTAAATCGAATTAAAGAAAACTGTGTCACAGAAGAAACCAAACAAGCTATGGTTGATGTTGTTAAGGCTCGTCAGGAAATCGAGAGTATGTATACTAAGATGCTTGAAGAAACCGATTTGAGGCTTAAGGATGGACAGAATAATATGTCTGTTCGCAGGGATAGGAAAGTGTATGATAAGTAAAAATATTACTTGACAAACTGAATCCTATATGTTATAATGTAGACAGAGATTGATATAGTCTCTGTCTACTTTTCGTATTCTAAGGAGACTTTATATAGATGGATAATGAAAATTATAAAGAACAATTAGCACAACAAATTATGGAACTTCTGTCTGATGATACAGAGGGTAAATATTTTGAAAATGGTTATATTGAACACTTAATGCAAGAGTATGAAAAAATTATTGAAATAGAAAATACTCTTTGGGCTAAAGTAAAAACTCGTTTAAAAGGTGTAAAAACAGTTAAAGATTATCGTTCCATGTGTCAACTTTTAGATGAGCCAGAAAAAAAGAATAAAGAATATAAAGATGAACAAATTGCTTTATGGCGAGAATGTTTTTCTTTTAAAATGGATGGAAGAAAATTTACTCGTATTAAAATTTTGTCTGATGATGAACATGATTCTTTAGTCTTAAAAAGAAAATTTTCTAATAACGCTTTTTATACTTTTTGTGTGTTTTTGTATCAATATTGTTTAAGAGATACAGAATTAAAGGGGTATAATAGTGTTTATTATGGTACTACTCATGATATTGCTTTAGCTATTGGTTATATCAATTCTGCTTTTAAATATTATCGTTGGAATAAAGAAGATTATGCTAATCAAATTGAAAATAATATCCT
>ERZ1026882.29-NODE-29-length-144646-cov-15.570962_pt1 | contig 144646 bp, 128 predicted proteins | sample MGYA00380171_ERZ1026882 | MGnify/ENA primary metagenome ERZ1026882 (study PRJEB33269, sample SAMEA4719807) | human gut metagenome | biome: human-associated habitat; feature: organic feature; material: feces | place: Cameroon | collected 2013-10 ...
TACTCTTCTTCTCTTCTCTATTACTCTCTTGTATGTCCAGTCTGTCAAAGATCTTCCCTCTCGGTTCTTCAAAGCATCAGCCATAAAGAACCTCTATGCATAAGGCTTGCTCCACGCAAAACCTTACAATATTTCTTTCCACTTCCCACCTCTAAACAACTCACCATAGAGGCTATCAAGGAAGTTTCAAATTAAACTACGCCTCAGTCCTAACTGATACGTATGACTTGTTGTCCCTTTTCTTTCTAAATTCAACCACTCCGTCAACCAATGCGAACAAAGTATGATCTTTTCCCATTCCTACATTCACACCCGGATTATGAAGCGTTCCTCTTTGTCTCACTATGATATTTCCGGCAATACATTTTTGACCGCCGAATATCTTAACGCCCAAACGTTTGCTTTCCGATTCACGTCCGTTGCTCGAACTACCGACACCTTTCTTATGAGCCATATCCTATTCCTCCCTTATTTGAGTTACTACTGATTTAGTACAAAACTGCCAAACTACTTAATATCCGTAATCAATATCTGTGTCAAGTATTGACGATGACCATTCATCTTCTGATAGCCTTTTCTTCTCTTCTTGTGGAAGACCAATACTTTTTCACCTTTGATGTGCTTGATAACTTTGGCACTCACGCTTGCTCCCTCTATCACAGGGGCACCGACGGTAATATTACCATCTTCATCTTTCAGCATCACGGTGTCAAAAGATACCTCCGCTCCTTCTTCATTCTTCAAGCGGTGAACAAATATCTTTTGTTCTTTCTCTACCTTGAACTGCTGTCCTGCTATTTCTACTATTGCGTACATTTTTATACTTGCTTTCTTAGTTACATCTCGCGTCAAACGAGGGTGCAAAATTAGCAATTAAATCCATACTGACAAAACAAATCAAAGAAAAAAAACATCGTTTCAAATCAAAGCCCTGAAAATCACTTGAATTATTTTTGTCGCCAAACATACCGAAGCAAGCCTCTCGGCATATCTTAGTCGAAGAGAATATCTCATTACATCGGCAAAAGAAGAAGAAAATTCCATATCCCCATATCCTGGTATCATTGCTTATTCTCAAAAATAGTCATAGAAAATTCATGCAACCAAAAGAAAATTCGTACCTTTGTGGTCAAATTTTTAAGCTCGCGGATTGTTTATGCTTTTCAGAAAACTGTCTATGAGCTTCTTATTAAAAGGTATAACAGATTAGACACAAAATAATATGAGACTGAAAGGGGTTATTTTCCTATTATTCATTATTGTCGGTGCAACGACTTTTGCTCAAAAGCGAAGTCTGACAGAACTTGCAGACGAAGCTTTCGACTCCAAACAATATGTAACAGCCATCGACTTATACAAGAAAGCCTACACAAAAGTAAAAGGCAATCGGCAGGAAAAAGATAGAATCATGTTTCAACAAGCCGAGTGCTATCGTTTGATTGACGATAAGAAATCAGCCGTGAAGACATACAAACGGCTTGTAAAAGCGAAATACTACACAGAGCAGCCGAAAATATTCCTATATATGGCAGACATACAAAAGTTCAACAGCGAATGGGACGCTGCCGAGTATAATTATAAGGAATACCTGAAATTAGTTCCTGATGATGCTCTTGCAAAAAGGCGTTTGCAATCCATAGCATTAGCAAAAAAGTGGATAGATAACCCTACCAGACATCAGATAAAGGAAGAGAAAAACGTAAATACGGAGTGGAATGAATGGGCACCCCGTTACCTCGGACAGGACGAGCAAACCACGCTTACCTTTACCTCCTCCCGTCCAAGCGAAGAAAAAGCAGAACGAGATGTATGGACAGGAGAATACTTCTCTAATATATATGTAACGACAAAAGGGAACAATCGGGAATTATCCGAACCTGACCTTATCTCCGTTGACCAAATCAACTCCGATGCAAACGAAGGAGAGCTTGTGATGGTTACAGGAGCGAAAACACAAAGAGTTTATTTCTCTCGTTGTAACATCAAAAAGAACAAACAACTCAGCTGTGCCATATATACCAATAAGCCGGAAGAGAAAAAAGGCAAGCAAAGCAAACAACAGAAAAACGACAAAAGCAGCAAAACAGACGAAAACACATCACCGTTCGTCATGATAGACTTAGGCGACACAGCCTACAACTACTTCCACCCTGCAATAAGTTCCGATGAATTAACCTTGTATTTTTCTTCCGATCGTCCCGGAGGAGAAGGAGACTACGATCTTTGGAAAGCAACAAGAAGTTCCATAGACGAAGCATTCGGCAACGTAACCAACCTCGGCAAACAAATAAACACCGAAGGCAAGGAAGAATTTCCGACACTCCGTTCCGACACAAGACTATATTATTCCTCCGACGGTCTGCCAGGCTTGGGAGGCTTCGACCTCTTCTATACAGAATTGAAAGAGGGCGAATGGAGCGAACCGCAAAACCTTATGTATCCGATAAACAGCCCATACGATGAAGTCGGCATTGTATTCAACCACGTAGAAGAAGAAACCATAGCAGCCGAAGAAAGCGGATATTTCTCCTCAAACAGAGAAGGCGGCACAGGCGGCGACGACATCTACTCGTTCTATCGGGCGCCGTTGTTGTTCACCTTGAAAGGCAAGGTAAAAGACGACAAATCCATGCAGGCAATCGATGGAGCGAAAGTCAAACTGATAGGCGATGACAACACCGCATTAGAGACTCGAACCAACAGAAAAGGAGAATACGAATTTACAGACAAACAAATCAGATACAACGTCAACTATAAAATTCAGGTATCGCAAATCGACTATTTCAATACCGAAGGAAAAGAGAACACCGTAGGACTTACCACAAGCAAAGACCTCGTTCACGACTTCCGTCTTACCCCTATACCGAAAGAACCCGTCGTACTACCGGAAATAAGATACGATCTTGCAAAATGGGACTTGAAAGACCAATACCAAGACTCGCTTTCCGACCTTCTTGTAATCCTCGTAAACAATCCGACATACGTAATCGAATTAGCTTCTCACACCGACTCACGTCCGTTCCTCCGCGTAACCAATGACACACTCAGCCAAAGAAGAGCAGAAAGCGTTGTTGACTTCCTATACGCAAGAGGCATAGAAAGAGAACGCCTTGTACCAAAAGGCTACGGGGACAGAATACCGAGGACATTAAAACACGACTGCGAGGTAGAGATGAACGGCAAAACATATCATTTCCCAAAAGGAATAACACTTACCGATGAATACATCTCCAAGCTCAAAACCAAAAACGAAAAAGAAGCTGCACATCAACTAAACAGACGAACCGAATTTCGTATTTTGAGAACGGACTACGTACCTCAATCCGTACGCGACAGTTTAGCCGATGCAGCTTTGAAAGCCCCTATCGTGGACATGGTAAAAGGAACAATCCCTCCGCCTGACACCGAAATACCAATCGTATATACAGACAACCATATCAAGATAACCATGATAGACGGCAACAAAGCACAAATATATATAATATTGAACGGAAGAGCCGTGCCGTGTATCTATGATGAACGCTACAAAGACGCAGCCGTATTGGATTGGGACGTAGCAATGGACTTCCTTTTGACCGGAAGAATAACCAAAGACGACTTCCGCGACCGCGATAAAGCCTTTGACGATGAAGGAAACATCTTGGACAATTCCGTATTGACCTTCAAAAACGCATACATAGGCAAATACTTTGCCGACAAATACGAAGTAATCGTACGCAAAGGCATGAAATACAACATGATTGTAAATAAAAACGGTTTGAAAGACTTCGGAACATTCACCTTTTCGAGAGCAAGAGGCGAAATAATCTTTGAATAACAAGCAAAGAACGAAAGAAGCGGAAATAGAAAAACTCAAAAAAATGAATACACGTACAAAATCGGTTTTAATCTATATTGGAGGTATTGTAACCGGCATCATTCTAACATTTGTAATTCTTTTATTTGTTGCAAAAAGTAACAGTGATAATCCATCAAATGATAACATGATTATTTTTGAACAACCGCAACAAAAAATTGATGCAAAAAGTTTTGAAGTTATGCAAGTTCTTCCTGATGGCAATGCCTTAGCAACGGTAGAAAGCAATGAAAATTTCGGTATGATAGTAATGTTTCTCGCTAATAAAAACGCTACATACTACGATAATCAAAAAATAGAAGTTCCTACCGGAAAATGTGCAAGACAAATCGGAACATATAGATATATGACACGAAACAATATAGAGAAGACTGTTCCAATCATTGATATTGTTAATGAATAAAGACTGATTTAGCGGCTGTAACTAATCGCAGATGCTTCTCTTCCTCATTATATTGTTTCTATTCTTCCTGTTTTTAATTTCATCGGCAATTCTTAGGAGAATAAAGCCGATAAGTAAAGGGAAGTACTTTGAACAATGCGTTAGCAATAAAATATCACAACTCCCTGATGAGTATATAGTTCTCAATAATCTCTTCTTTGAGAACAATGGGCGTTCAACGCAAATAGATCACATTATAGCATCTCCGTACGGGGTCTTTGTCATAGAGTCTAAAGGATATAAAGGTTGGATAACAGGCGGCGAAAACTCTGAATATTGGACACAGACAATATTCAACAGCAAATATCAATTTTATAATCCCATCATACAAAATGCCGGACATGTGCGTTTTCTTCGCCATTTGCTGAATACAGTTACATTTATTCCGATTGTCGTCTTCGATAACTCCGCAGATATAAAAGCACACTTCGGGAATAATATCGTTGTGAATTTATACTATTTAAATAGCTCAATACAACAGTACAGAACACCTATCCTTAGTAAAGAGGCAGTAGATATGATAGTTCAAATCATTCGCTCGAACAGTAAAATAGCAAATGAGGAAACCTTGAAACAACACATAAACAACGTAAGAACAAGACAATATCAGACCGATAATTTGATAGAACAAGGCATTTGCCCTCAATGTGGAGGAAATCTTGTTTTGCGTCAAGGTAAATATGGCTCATTTTACGGGTGTTCCAATTATCCCAGATGCAAGTTCACGGTAAATAAGTAATAAGTTCCTTGTGCTTTCCGCATAAATGCAAGTCAAGAACGCAATCTTGGAGCGAAATAAGGAGCGGTTTTAAGCAGAACACTACTTCTGAAATAACAAAAAGAAGACTTTCCGCAAAGGGGAAGTCTTGTTGTGGGGAAGGGGGTGTTGTAAAAAATTGATAGGATTGCAGATGCTTCTGTTGCGGGACTTGGATATTATTTCGTACATTTGCAGGCGAAACATAAATCGATATGTAGATACATAGAAATAGAGTAATAGAATTATAAATCGAGCTTTAAGCTCTTATTCTCTCCTTTTTGGAAACCGCCAATTTTCAAACGTACAAGAGAATAAGCAGTTCGGGGTTCGCGTCTTTGGGCGTGAACCGTTTTGTGCTTATTATGTACGTAGGTTCTTGGCGGTACCTCAAAAGGTGATAAGCAAATGCAAAACGGTCTCGCCTTTTTTGTTTGGCTTTACGGAATTGGGGCTTGAGCATAAAGCACAAAAAACCGCCATGAACAAAAACAGCAACCTTCACAAAGCCAAGAAGGCAAAAGCCGATGAGTTTTACACTCAACTTTCCGACATTGAAAAAGAATGTTCTCACTATAAGGAACATTTTAAGGGAAAAACAATTCTCTGTAATTGCGATGACCCTCGCATAAGCAACTTTTTCTTCTATTTTTCTGCCAATTTCGAGTATTTGGGCTTGAAAAAGCTGATTGCAACCTGCTATAAAAATCAAGATATTAACCTTTTCAGCGAGGGAAAGAGCGAAAAGGCTGTCTATATCGTCTATGAGGGCGACCGCAACGGCAATAAAAACGTAGATAACAACGAATTGGATATAAGAGAACTGCAAGGAGACGGAGACTTCCGCTCCCGTGAGTGCATAGAACTGCTGAAACAAGCCGATATAGTGGTAACAAATCCACCCTTTTCCCTCTTTCGGGAATACGTTGCCCAACTTATGGAATACCAAAAACAGTTTCTGATTATCGGAAACATGAATGCAATTACCTATAAAGAGACTTTTCCTTTAATAAAGGATAATAAGGTGTGGCTTGGTTGCACTTCCGGAAGTAAGAAATTTGAAACACCACTATCAAAAGACGAAAAGACATCAAAATTTATAGACAAAGACGGAAAATGTTGGCAAGTACTCGGAAACACTTGCTGGTTTACTAACCTTGAACACAGCAAACGAAAAGAAAATCTGATACTTTACAAACATTATACGGCAGATGAATATCCTCATTATGACAATTTCAACGCTATAAATGTAAACAGGGTAACTGATATTCCCTGCGACTATGACGGAATCATGGGTGTACCGATTTCATTCTTGGATAAATACAATCCTGAACAGTTTGAAATAATTTGGCAAGCCAGTGGCAACACACGAGCCTCTACTCCGAAAGAAATATTAGAGGAATTATCTTATACACCACACAAAGAAGACAGAGGCGGTTGCACTGTTATAAACGGCAAACGCACATATGGTAGAATATTTATACGGAAACAAACAATATAAACCTTATGAAGATAGAGTTGAAGAAGATTAAGATTCGCGAATTGGTGGAAGGATATAAAGACAGCAATGAAGAGGGTGTTGTCGGTTGGGGTGGAAGGCTCAATATCCGACCCAAGTATCAGAGAGAGTTTGTTTATAAAGACAAGCAGAGAGATGCGGTTATAGATACGGTAAGCAAGGGTTTCCCTTTGAACGTCATGTATTGGGTAAAGTGCGGCAATGATGAATATGAGGTGCTTGACGGACAGCAAAGAACCATCAGCATTTGCCAATACGTCAGTGGGATTTTCTCCTACGATATGAGGTATTATCACAACTTGCAGGAAGATGAACAAAAGAATATTTTGGATTATGAACTTATGGTTTACTTTTGCGAGGGCAGCGATAGCGAGAAATTGCAATGGTTTCAGACCATCAATATTGCGGGAGAGAAGTTGACGGAACAGGAAATCCGCAATGCTGTTTACTCGGGTGCGTAGACCACGGACGCAAAAAGATATTTCTCAAAGAGGAATTGTGCCGCTGAAAACATAGCCAAGGATTATATGAACGGAAGTGCAATTCGCCAAGACTTCCTTGAAACGGCTGTTTCTTGGATCAGCAAAGGCAATATCGAGGCTTATATGGGCAATCACCAGCATGAGACGAACGCAAACGAGCTTTGGCTTTATTTTCAAGGCGTCATAAATTGGGTGAAAGCCCTTTTCCCAAAGTACAGAAAGGAGATGAAGGGTTTGGATTGGGGCTTGTGGTACAATAAATTGAAAGACGGGAAATTCGATTCGGCGAAATTGGAAGAGGAAGTCAGCCGTTTGATGCAAGATGAGGACGTTACCAATAGGCGGGGCATTTATGAATATGTTCTGTTCGGCGATGAAAAGCACCTAAACATAAGAACATTCCGAGAAAGCGACAAACGATATGCCTACGAAAGCCAATTAGGAATTTGTGTCCGCTGTGGAAAACATTTTTCCATTGAAGAAATGGAGGCAGACCACATTATGCCTTGGTCAAAAGGCGGGAAAACCGAACGCGACAACTGTCAGATGCTTTGCAGACAATGTAACAGACAAAAAAGCAATCGATAGAACAAGGCATTTGAGGGAAGCGAAAAAAACGAAACGCCCTTTGCGTAAATCGAAACGCCCTTTGAAAAAATTATAAGGGCGTTTTAATTTTCTAAATCGCCGTTTCGGTAATCACCTGTCTTTCAATACATTTCAAAAAAGGAAAAACCTTGGATTTTTCTCTCCAAAGAATAAACTCTATGCTTCCGAAAATTTATTTGAAAAAAGTTTTCAATTTATTTGGTCAGCACAAAAAGAATACCTATCTTTGCAAAAATTTAAAACATTACCAAAATGAAAAAGTATTTATTATTGGCTACAATAGCCTTAGGTTTTTCGGTTTCATCGTTTGCTAAAGAGCCGGTGATAACTTATCACATGCAGAACGGACATATTGTTGAAACGGCTTTAATGAATAGACCCTACATAGGATTTAGAGATGTAAAGCAAACGTATGAAGGCGGTCTTTTCTCAAAAAAACGCATTGTGGTTAAATGTTCTGACCCTGGCGAAATGCCATGTCGTGTTACATTTAATGATGGAAGTACAATCACTATTTCTGTTTCAGATGCAAACGAAAAAAATAGCTATGATTTTGATGCTCCTGTAATTATGAGAGAAGCTAACAAGTTGGCAGATTTTCTTGAAGAAAAAATACTCAAAACTGAAAAAGAAGAAACCATCAGCAAAACAATAGCTCTATATGACTCAAAAGGAATACAAAGATTTGTTGCAATTAAATGTACTGCTGCTATAGACAAAGCACTAAATGGCACTATTTCAACTTATTTAGATGTAATAAAATAGCAAGATAATGTCTCTGAAAAGAAATAACTTGTTGTTGATTTTACTTTATGTCGGGCTTTCCTATAACGGCATAGCACAAAAGAATCATAAAATCTTCAATATAGACTCGTCAGTGCCCATTAACGAGTTGAAAGTCGATAAAAGCAGTTCTGACGACAGATATTCCGAAGTGTTTTCCTGCTTGGACGGAGATACGTTATTTCTTTTCAGAGCCGATTATGACTATCCGAAAGAGATAGAATTATTCAAATATTCTGTCAAAAGCAATACTTACAGCAGTTGTCCGGTAAATATAGAAAAGCTGCTCAACGACGATGGCAAGTTGTACAATATTTTAGCTTTTGCAGTTAAGGATAGTGTTTTGCTTATCTCATCATCTGACGGAAAACATCCGATTCGTAATTTGAATGTCTTCAAAAGACGAGGCAATACGTACAGTTATGATTTCTCTTTGCCAGATTCTTGTGATTTACATACTGCTTACATAGCATTTCTCCCTAATGGGAAATTGCTTGGTTTGAAGAATTATATTTTTTGGAAAGAAAAGCATACTGAATCCACCAAACTGTCAATAGTAAATCTTGAAAACAGAAACATTGAAAAGACAATCAATGTTGATTTTCCTTTGCCTCTATATACTCTTATAGTACCATATACCATTCTATCGGTAAATGACAGTTCTATTTTCTTCTCACAAAGAGGTGATTACCGAATAACGGAATATGATTTGGAGTTAAACGAAAAAAGGACTTTGACAAATGAAAGTATTACTTGGTATAGAATGCCGCAAAGTTTTTCCGATAGTGTTTTAAGCTCAAGTCCGTACCCCGTTAATTGGTGTATGAGTTTTAATCCCGTGATTGATAAATATTCCTGCGTCCAACGTATTTATGCCGATAATGATAAGTTGATTGTTCTGTACAGCAAACAAGATTATTCCCGTTACTGCTACGATGTTTGGAGGAAAGAGAATGGAGAGTGGAAACTCATGGAGAAGGAAATCAAGGATTATTCCTCTTCCATAAGGCATTTCTATAAGCGTTCCTTGTTCGGTTTCAATGATGATCACTTCTACTTAATCGGAGACAAGGTTCTGAGATTGGGAGTGCGGCCGCCGGACTTGGGTTGCCACATAAAACCGGTGTATATGTTGAAATTGAAAAAATATTTGATGAACAACACCATACCTTATTGCGTCGAGGTATTATCTTTCAAGTAAATGAAAACAAGGATTTCAGTATTTGCCGTATTCTTATCGCTTTTCTTTGCCTCTTGCGGCACAAGCAGCGATTTATTTACCTGCATAGGCACGGATAGGAAGAAGCATTCTTTGGTGGAAACGGACAAACATAGCATTTATGTGCTGTTCTCCACCTTGGGTTGCCATGAGTGTCATGAGAGATTGAACGATTTCTTGGAGGAAGAGGGCTTATATAATAATGACAGCATTGATGTGGTCGGAATTATTGCCGTTCCGAAGAAAGAACGCAGGGATATGTTGACGCAAAAGCTGATGACATCTAAAATGCACAGGTATTACCCTGAGATGAAACACTTTCTTTTCTGTACGGAAGAGCAGGGCAAAATCAATATAATAGGCATGCAGATAAACAACTTCCTCACTCCTGCCGTGATAAATGTGCATAAGGGCGATATTACGTATATCAATTCCGACAAGGTTACGGTTTTCAAAGATAAACGAGTGGTTGTAAATCCATATCTTGCCACCTTTTTGGGGCTTGGTCAAAAGGCTGCAACGGAATAAGGCGAAAGGATAAGAGAAAACACAATCTTACAATTCTGCATTGCAGAACAAAGGGTGTAAGATTGTGTTTTGTTTTTTCGACAGTTCGAATGCCTTGTCTCTTCCATGCTTTTAATCCGGCATTAAGAGGAAGGATTTTATGAAGTTGTCTATATCTCCGTCCAAAACGCCTGCCGTGTCGGCTGTTTCCTCTCCCGTACGTACGTCTTTGACCAATTTATAGGGTTGCAAAACGTAATTGCGTATTTGGCTTCCCCATTCTATTTTTCTCTTTCCGGCTTCCGACTCTGCCAACTTCTCTTTCTTCTTTCGGAGTTCTATCTCATAGAGACGGCTTTTCAACATCTGCATTGCCTTTTCCCGGTTTTGCAACTGCGAACGGGTCTGACGGCATTCTATTATTATGTTTTCCGGAATGTATCTCAGGCGGACAGCCGTCTCGACCTTGTTTACGTTCTGCCCTCCGGGTCCGGAGGAACGGAAGGTGTCCCATTCTATATCGGCAGGATTGATGTTTATTTCAATGCTTTCGTCAATCACGGGATAGACAAAGACGGAGGCAAAGGAGGTCTGCCGTTTGCCGTTTGCATTGAAGGGAGAAATTCTCACCAAACGATGGACGCCGCTTTCGCCTTTAAGGTAACCGTATGCGAAATCTCCGTCTATCTGGAAACTTGTGCTTTTCACTCCTGCCACATCTCCGTCCTGAGTGTCGATAATGCTGACCTTGAAAGAGTGTCGCTCAGCCCAACGGGTGTACATACGCATCAGCATTTCCGCCCAGTCGCAACTCTCCGTGCCTCCCGCTCCTGCGTTTATGTTTACTATGGCAGAGAATTTGTCTTCCTGCAAGCGGAGCATGTTTTTCAACTCCAAATTCTCTATCATCTCGCCAAGCATACGTGCATTCTCATTCAGCTCCTCCTCTCCGACGTCTCCATCGGTGAAGAACTCCATCAGCACACGGAAATCATCGAGAGCGGACTGCAGCTTTTCGTATTCCGCCAAACGATTCTTCTTTTCCCCGACTTCTTTCAGGAATGCCTCCGCAGCCTTTGCGTCATTCCAAAAATCTTCTCTCTGTGTTTTTGCTTCTGCTTCTTCGACTTCGCTTTTCAATCTGTCGATGTCAAAGGCACCTCCTTAGAGTTGCTACTCTCTCTGCAAAATCCTTGTTTGTTTCTTCTATTGTCATATATGGTATTTATAAATTTCAATCTCCAAAACAGCAAAAGGAGAGTGTTCTCCTTGCCGATATGGGAACAAAGGTACGAAACAAATTCGGAAAGCGGGCAGAAAGGAGGCAGGGAAATCATTCCGCCGGTTCATAAGCCTGTTCCGCCATTGCCGCAAAGTCGCAGCAGTCCCCTCTCCTACCCTCGGGAAATCAGAATATTGCAAGCGGAGGGCTGAGAATGTGAAGAAAGAAACATGGAGTTTGAAGCGGCTTTCGCTTTGCCGTTTCAAACTCCATGTTTCAAGGTTTCGGCTTTATCTTATCCTATGTGTGCAATATAAATCTTGACATGAGATAGAATACTCCGGCTCCTGAAAGATAGCCTACCAAAGCCCAGAGGGATATTTTCTTCAAATACCATATAAAGTCTATTTTCTCCATTCCCATTACTGCCACTCCGGCTGCCGAACCGATAATCAAAAGGCTTCCTCCCGTGCCTGCACAGTATGCCAAGCCCTCCCAGAATGCTCCGTCGGTTGCAAAATGTTGCAATGAAGGGTCTGCCAAAAGTGTTGCGGCGTCTGCAATAGGGTACATGCCCATGGAGGCTGCTACCAAAGGTACATTGTCTATTACCGAGGAGAGTACTCCTATGATAAGGTTGATTGCATATATATTGCCGACATTTTCGTCCAAGGCTTGCGAAAGAAGTTTCAAATGTCCTGCCTCATTCAAACATTGAACCGCCATAAGGATACCGAGGAAGAAGAGTACGGAAGGCACATCGACCTTTTGTATGATTGTGCTTACGCTTAACTTGGAATAATTGGCAGGGCTGTTGCGGTGCATTATCTCCGTGGTTACCCACATTACGCCCAAGCCGAACAATACTCCCAAATAAGGGGGAAGATGTGTTATTGTCTTGAAGACAGGAACGAAAAGCAACAAGCCTACGCCCATGATAAGGGTAAGGAGGCTTTGTTTGTGGGATACTTTGTACACTCCGCTTTCTTCGACATGCTCCGGTCTTTCGACATCTCCTTTCATCGTCATGCTTATGGCTATCAAAGGAACGACTATGGACACTAATGCAGGGATAAAGGTCTCCATTATTATCTTACCTGCCGTAACCTGTCCGCCTATCCAAAGCATGATGGTTGTTACGTCTCCTATAGGCGACCACGCTCCGCCGGCATTGGCTCCGAGAATGACCATACCGCAGAAGAACCAGCGTGTTTTCTGGTCGGCAATCAACTTTCTCAACAATGCACACATCACTATGGAGGTCGTAAGGTTGTCCAAGACAGCAGACATGAAGAATGTCAAAATGCCTATTATCCATAAGAGTTTGCGTTTGTTTTTAGTTGTAATTTTGTTTGTGATGATAGAGAAGCCGTCGTGCTTATCGACGATTTCCACTATGGTCATCGCTCCCAAGAGGAAAAAGAGTATTTCCGAGGTGTCGCCGAGGTGTTCTATCAGGTTTTCACTGCTTATACCGGGACCCAAGAGAGCGTAAACAGCCCAGATTATTGCCGCTAACAATAAGGCTGTTGCCGATTTGTTGATTTTTAACGGGTGTTCCAAGGCTATGGCTGCATAACCGAGGACGAAGATGATAATCATCAATCCGAAATACATAATTTGGTGTTTTAATTGTTTGTAATATGGTTGCTAAACTTATTTTCGCTTCTTCTGTCTCTCAGCCATAAGAGCTTGGTTTTGTTTCTCCAAGGCTTCTATTCTTTGTTGCCATTTGGACTTTTTGAGAGGTTTCTTGGAGTTTGCTTCCAAGCGTTTCAAGACTTTTTCTCCGTTAATGGACTTCTGAATGGCGAACATCTGAATAAAGGTTATACACAAGGAAATAAGGTAGTAGTAGTTCAAGGCTGCGGATTGACTGTTGAGTATGAAAAGCATCATAACAGGCATGAAGTACATCATAAACTTCATTCCCGGCATGGCGTTGTTCTGCGGCTGTTGCTTCATGGTTATTTTAGTATAGAAGATTTGGGCAACCGTCATAAGGAGACAGAACAAGGATATATGGGCTCCGTAGAAAGGAATGTTGAAAGGCAAATCGAGTATGGAATCATAGCTTGACAGGTCGTCCGCCCATAGAAAGCTCTGTTGACGAAGCTCTATGGAAGCAGGGAAGAAACGGAACATGGCAACCAAGATAGGGAACTGCAAAAGCATAGGAATACAACCCATCATGGGATTTATGCCGGCTCGCTTATAGAGGTTCATTATGGCTTGTTGTTTCTGCATGGCTTGTTCCTGCTTAGGATACTTCTCATTGATTTTCTGAACCTCCGGAGCGATTACCCGCATTTTTGCGGAGGAAGAGTAGGATTTGTAAGCCAAAGGGAACAAGACGAGTTTAACCAATATGGTCAGTACAAGGATTATTATTCCCATGCTCCAGCCGAACTGTTGCAAGAAATTAAAAACAGGTAAGACCACAAAGCGGTTTATCCAATGGAGCAGGAAGAAGCCCCAGCCCAAAGGTATGATTTGCTCCATGTCTATGTTGTAGTCGCTGACAACGGAGTATTTGTTCGGTCCGAAAAAGAAATTCATGTCGTATTTGAAGTATTCCTTGTCTCCGTCGAAAGGTATGTTCAAATCGGCTTTCATAGTACGCAGGTATTTGTCATGCTGACCTTTTTCGGTGATGGTTTGCATTTTTGCGTATGCGAAATCGTTGGTGCTTTCGGCTATAAGGGCTGTCGAGAAGAATTGTTGTTTGAAAGATACCCACTTGATGGGAATGCCGTTCTCTTCTTTTTGGTCGTCGGTTCCGTTCTCTTTCAAGTATTCCACCTCATCTTTCAATAAATAGTATATGGAGCTGTTCTTACGTTCTACGCTGCCGTCTTTCTCTTTTAATCTCAACTTTGAATCCCATACAAACTCCAATGTGTTTCTGTCGGTTATCACTTTTTCGAGATTATGTGTGATGATGCTGTAACCTATGCGGTAATCATTTCCCCTCAATGTGTAACGGTATTCCAAACAGCCTCTGTTCCTCGTCAGTGTGTCTGCATTGGCGTAGAGTCTCATGGATACGACAAGAGAGTCGTTACCTTTGACGGATAGTTTCTCACCTTCGGTATAAGGTTTGTCGTTGACGAAGACTTCAAAGTTCAATTCCTTCGTACGAAGCACCTTGGAGCCGATGGAAAGGTTCAATCCGTAGGAATTTCCGTTCTCAGTGAAGAAGCGGACGCTGTCCTTATGATAGGTTTTGTACTCTTTAAGAATGACTTGTTCTATATTGGCACCCAAAGATGTCAAGTCGGCTTTCAGTAATTCGTTTTCAATGGTAAGATGTTTCTCTTTGTTCAATGCAGCCTCCGAAAACGCTCCAAATTGGTCGGAAAGAATACGTTTTGCCTCCGTTGCGAGGGAATCGTTGCCAGTTGCCTCTTCTGCCAACTGCTTTATGTCCGCTTGTTCCTGCCTTTCTGCATCTTCGCTAAGTCTCTCGGCTTTTTGGGCTTCCTGTTCGGCTCTCATGCCTGCCGCTATCGCCGAATCCTGTTTTTGTTTTAGTTTTGCTCTTTCCTCCTCCGAAGGTTGCGACACGTACATCCACACGCCGAATACGGCAAATATCAGCACCAAACCGATAATAGTCTTCTTGTCAATCATTTGCTTATTGTTATCTTATTCTTTCTTGTTCAAACATGTCTGTTTTGCGAAGTTGCAAAGGTAAACAAAAACATTGATACAAAACAGTTTCATGGAGTTTATTTCGGCTTTAAGAATAAAATTCCACACAAACGCCACAAGCTATGCCACACAAGCCTTGAAAAACGCCTGGTTTCATTCTCCGAAAACGCAGTTTTCGACCTTTAAAAACTTTATTTTAACCCCACAAAGTCTTCGTTTTTGCATATCGAACTCTTCGTTTTTAACAAAAAGTCCCGCGTTTCGAGATTCCGGAACCCGAAACGCGAAGAAAATCACGAAGAAACGCTCTTTCACATTCTTGCTACCAAATTAAGAAAACCACTCCAAATCCGACAAATAAAAAAAGGACAAAGAATGCAAAGAAATCAAATCCCCCAAATTCTCCAACAGCCTGAAATGTGAGAAAGTAGTGGAAGTGGTGGTGGAGAGTGTGCCGTATCGAGGGTGGAAGTCGGTTTTTGAGAGTGGCGTTTCTTTGTTTTTTTGTATGGATTTTTTTGTTTGAAGGTGAAGGGTTTGGGGTTCGGACTTGATTTTTTTGCGGGGGGATTGTAACATTTCGGACTTTTTTACGACTTCTGTTTGTAAGGAATGGAATTGTAAACTTCATTTGCGAGTGATGACGACAGAGACTTTCAAAGGATATATCAAACTTCTACAACCTAAATTGCAGGCTTTTGCGATGCATATTTTGCGAGATGAGTATTGGGCAGAGGATGTTACGCAGGAGGTATTTGCTTATCTTTGGCAGAATATTCGCAGGCTTGACGGGATTGATAATTTGGAGGCTTATTGCATAAATATTTGCAAATGCAGATGTATAGACCATTTACGCAGTTCAAAAAGTAGCTTTTGTTGTGATGAGATCGAGGCTTTGGCGGATTGTTTTTCGGAAGATGATGAGGAAGAAGGGCTGTACAGGAATGTTTTAAGTTTGATGGAGCGTTTGCCTCAAAGGCAGAGGATTATTCTGAAAAAGAAGTATTTGGAGGCTAAGACAACGAGGGAGATTGTGGAGGATTTGAATATGAGTGAGGCTAATGTGAGAACGAATATTTCAAGGGCTTATGCCAAGTTGAGGGAGATGATGAATAAGATGTGTTTTTAATTTATTGTGAGAGATGGAAAATGAGGAAAAACGTTTTGAGGAATTATTGTTTCGCTTCTATGAAGGGGTGCTCTCGGAGCCGGAGGAAGAGGAATTGTTTGCTCTTTTTTCAAAGTCCTATATTGCAAATGATGAGAAATATGCGAGGGACAGGGCTTTATTGAATGCTTTTATCGCACTGAGGGAGCATGGAAAGAACCTAAGGAGGCAGGAGAGAATTTTGAATTTCATTGATGAAAGTCTGCTCAGAAGAAGGCGGATAAGACTTATTTGTTTTCAGATAGGGGGAATGGCTGTTGCTGCCTGCATTGTTTTGTTTTTCTTTTTGAGAAGTCCGATAAGTGATAAGGGGGGTATTGAAGCTGAAAAAGTGCTTGTGGATTTGCCGAATGCGGGGAAATCTTCTGCGAAAATCTCCTCTGAGGCTGAGATAAAGGTGCTGTCGAATAAAGGAAAGAGGATTTTGCCTCTCAGGAAAAGGACGTCTTTGCAAGGAAAAGTCGAACCGATGGAGGAGGAAAATTGCGAAATTCAGGAGATAGAAGTGCCTGTGTACGATAATCTAGTCTCGAAAAGCCTTGCCGAATGTATGCAAGAGCAGATTGCGGAAGAGATAAAGGAAGAACTTTTACAGGAGGTGGAAGAGCCGATAAGGATAGAGTGCGACAGGCTTATAAAATATGACAACCGAAGATTGATACGCTTTGAAAGCGGAGATAAAGATGCGGAAAGGCTGTATCCTCTCTCTCTTTCCTCCTTTCGCACACATCTTAGTGAAAGAAAGAAATAAGAACATTCAAAAATAATACATTATGAAAAAGCCGTTATTGTTTGCTGTTTTTACAGCTTTGTCTCTTTGTATTTCTGCACAAAGCAAGACGAATTACCTGTTGTATCAATCCATAAACGAGGATTATGATGGGTTATATATCGCTCCGCATTGCAAATTGAAGCTTGTCAAAAGTGATAAAGATCGTTTGGAAGTATCGATAATGGGAGATAGCACTTTGCCGAAGAGCGTGTGCAGTATAAAAAACGGGCAGTTACGAATAAAGTATCCGAAGAAATCTCTTGATGATGCCGAGATAATTCTATATACATCAAAGCATTTTTCAAGTATAAAAGTCCGCAGAAATGCCACTCTTATTGCAGATACCTTGCAGTTGAACCTTCAAAATGCCTCGGTAGATATATCGATAGATGGACAAATAAAAGCCGATAAGTTTATCGGAGGAACATATAATCATCTCTCGATGGGGGATAATTCTCTCTTTGAATGTCCCGATGTTTCAGCGGACAGTGTTGTGTACAGCATCACGAGAACTTCAAAAGGCAGCGGACTGATGCGGTTCAGACAGTTGCCTTTGGCTGTTTACAGGCAGCCTTCCGGCGTTTTTCTGGGAATACATAAGGATATCGACATATTGAAAATGGGAAATAAGAAATACGATAATCCGAGTGTATCTAACCTCAGATGCGGATTGAGCTTTCCGATATTATACGTTTATCCCTTCGCAAACGGAGATTTATTCAAGGCAGGACTTGAATATAAACTTGACTTAAGACTGATGTTCAATGAGGTAAACTATCTCGGAGGGGACTTTTCATTTGCAAATAATGATCCGGCAGGCAGAGTGCAGCAATTCATATTAAGTCGTAGTTTGCTGCTTCCTTTGAAATATGATATGAATGTCAAAGATGGCTTGTTCAAATTCTCATTCGGGCTGAGCTTCGGCAGGGTTTTGAAGAGTAATTTATATGAATTTAGCATCAATAAAAGCAACAAATTCGATATAGATAAGACAAAAATCAACAATCTCAACCCTTGGAAAATAGAAGCAGGAATAGATGTTTCGGGAGATTATTTCTTCGGTCTGCACTTGGAATTTTTTGCAAACATTCTGCCATTGTATAAAAACGGAACAAGAGGAGATGACATCAGAGAGGTGGGAATGAGGATTAACTTTTAAGAAGACTTGAATACAGAATTGCAATATGCTGCAAATATAATACCTCATACCGCAAATCTGCTGATGCCTATCAGAGCAAAGAGAGAAAGAATTTTCCGAAACGCCGTTGGAGAAAATTAAAACGCCGAAAGAATTTCTTAGAAGGGCGTTTTAATTTTTTCTTTCGGCGTTTCGTTGATGCTGAAATGGTGATTCGCTGCGGAGAGTTCAAATGATTGTTTCAAAGAAGGTGGTTATTTGGAGTGTTTCAGGACTTTTGCGTCAAGGAAAAAGACGGTTTCTTCTGCTATGTTGTTGCAACGGTCGCCTATTCGTTCGATTTTACGGATTACATGGTGGAGGTATAGATATTCTTCTGTCTTTTCGGCTTCTTTTCTTATTTGCTGTGCCAATATCGGTATTGCTCCGTGATTTATTTCGTCTATCAGATTATCTATGCCGAAGACTTGTTCTGCCATTGCGGTATCTTCGTTATCGAAAGCTTCCTTTGCTATTTTGAACATCTTCTCTGCATTGTCGAACATCTCTTCAAGTCGCAGTTGCTTGGCAAAGGCTTCGTCTATCATGCCGTTCATGTGTTTGAGGACAAAGAAGGCTATGCTTTCTGCGAAGTCTCCTATTCTTTCAAGGTTGTTGTTTATTTTCAAAACTGCCAAAACCAATCTCAAATCTATGGCAACGGGATTGTTTAATGCTATGAAATTTTCGCAACGGCTGTCTGTCGTCAATTCCAATGCGTTACACATCTTTTCTCTTGCAACTACTTCTCTTGCCAAAGCTTTGTCGTAATTCATCAAAGCCTGCTTGCTTTTGCTTATCTGCCTGCCTACGAGATTCCACATTTGTTCTAATGAATCGGTAAGCAATTTCAATTCTCTGTCTATATGCTTTTCCATGATATATCTTTGTTTCTTTGTTTTTATTCTTGTATTTGATTGATTGCTTTGCATCAACCGAAACGTCCGGTGATGTAATTCTGGGTTGCGGGTACGGAAGGATTGGTGAAAATCTTGTTTGTATCGTCGTATTCCACCAATTCGCCGAGATAGAAGAAGGCTGTTTTGTCGGAAACTCTCGCCGCCTGCTGCATATTATGGGTTACTATAACTATGGTATAGTCTTTTTTCAGTTGAAAGATAAGTTCTTCTATTTTGACTGTCGATATAGGATCCAAGGCTGAGGCAGGTTCATCCATAAGAAGTATTTCCGGTTTTACAGCCAAGGCTCTCGCTATGCAGAGACGTTGTTGTTGTCCGCCGGAAAGTTCGAATGCCGATTTGTTCAGCTTGTCCTTTACCTCTTCCCAAAGAGCTGCGGCTTTAAGACTTTGTTCCACTGTTTCGGAAATGACTTTCTTGTCTTTTATTCCGTTGACTCGCAATCCGTATGCCACATTGTCAAAAATACTTTTGGCAAAAGGATTAGGTCTCTGAAAGACCATGCCAACTCTTTTGCGGAGAATATCGACATCAATATCCTTTGCATATATATCTTTGCCTGAAATAAGAACCTGTCCTTCCAATCGGCTTCCTTCTATTAAATCATTCATTCTGTTGAACAGCCTCAAATAAGTACTCTTTCCGCAACCCGAAGGTCCGATGAAAGCGGTTACCGTATTGGACTCTATTTCCATATTTATGTTTTTCAGTGCGTGAAAATCGCCGTACCAAAAATTCAAATCCTTTGTTTCTATTATTTTCATTGTTTAGTTCGTTTTTATTTTCTTGTTGAAGTATCGTCTCATCGCATTTGCAAAGAGGTTAAGCAGTAAAACAATCAGCACAAGCACCAAGGCTGTTCCGAATGCCATGGAGCGGGAGGCTTCGAGGTTTGTGCCGGAAGTGGCAAGCACATACAAGTGATAAGGTAATGCCATGACTTGGTCGAAAATGCTTGTCGGCAATTTGGGCAAGAAGTAAGCTGCTGCCGTAAAGAGAATAGGTGCTGTTTCTCCCGATACTCTGCCAACGGACAAGATAAGTCCTGTAATTATGTTCGGCATAGCCATAGGCAATACTACTTTGAAGATTGTTTGCAATTTACTTGCTCCCAAAGCCAATGAACCGAGGCGATAACTATCGTCTATTTGCTTCAAGGCTTCTTCTGTTGTACGTATCACCACGGGAAGAACGAGTATGCCCAAGGTGAGACTACCTGCAATTATGCTGTCTCCAAATCCCAAGGTGTTGACGAAAAGAGACATTCCGAACAAGCCGAAAACTATGGAAGGGATTGCCGAAAGGTTGTTGGTCATCATTCGTATAAAGTGTACAATTTTCCCATTACCGGCATACTCGTTAAGATATATGCCGCTTATCACACCGACCGGGAAAGCGAAGATCATGCTTCCTACACATAAACACAGAGTGCCGACTATTGCGGGGAGAATACCTCCTTCGGTCATGCCTTCTTCCGGCATGGAAGTAAGAAAATCCCATGATATTACGCCTATTCCTTTGACTATAATGAATATCAGTATCCATAGCAAAATGCCTATAATACATGTACTCATCAATCCTATTATCCAGAAAGCTGCTTTCTGCTTATGTTTCTTCATATCTTTTTAGTTTTTAAGTTCTTTCTCTTTGAAATATACTCCACCAAGAGGTTTATCAGCAGTGTGAGCAGGAACAAAATGCAAGCCAACATGAACAAAGCACTGTAATGAGCCTCTCCCTGCGGAGCTTCGCCGAGTTCGGCAGCTATCGTTGCGGGTATTGTCCTTATCGGTTCCAATAATGTGTGAGGAATGACTGCCGCATTACCGCATACCATAAGCACTGCCATTGTTTCTCCCATTGCACGACCGATACCGAGAACAACTCCTGCCGTTATACCGCTCTTTGCATGCGGAATGACAACTTTATATATGGTTTGCCATTTGTTTGCCCCCAAAGCGAGAGAAGCCTCTCGCAATGTATTGGGAGTTGCCCGCATTGCATCTTCCGCTATTGTGATTATGGTTGGCAGAGCCATGATTGCAAGAATGATTGCTCCGCTTAAAGCCGTTTCGCCTACGTCAAGGCAGAATGTCTTTTGAACTATAGGCACAACAACTATAAGACCGAAGAACCCATAAACCACGGAAGGAATGCCGGAAAGTAATTCGATTGCCGGTTTCAACAGTTTGTATAATCTTTTGTCGGCAATTTCCGAAAGGAATACTGCTGCTGCCAAGGCAAAAGGCAGAGCTATTGCAATGGCTGCGAAACTTACCATGAGCGTTCCGAGTATGATGGGGAGTACTCCGAATTGCGGAGCCGGTTGTGCGGTAGGCATCCATGTCTTCCCTGCAAAGAAATCCGCAAAATCTATGTTTCCGCAATCCACAGCCTTCATACCATCCACCTCTGACAGGTATTCTTTTGGCAGAAAGGCAATCATATGTGTTTTGTCTTCTTGTTCGAGAGCTTGATCTATATTGTAAGCAAGCGTTATTTCTCCTTGCATACTTTTTCCGTCCTTTTTGTTTACGGAACTCCATTGCGTTATTTCTCCATCGAATATATCGAGTATTTGTTCGGAGTTAAGCGTGGAAAGAGGATTGTCTCGGTGTACTGCAATAACATATCCGTTTTCGACAGTACTGTTTCCGAACAATCCCAAACCCTCTTTGAACAAGAAAATGACTATCAATATCACTATGAGAGAACTCAAACTCCCTGTGAGTTTTATTCCTGCTTCTATAAGGCTGCGTCCTCTCTTTTTGATTTCATATCTCATTTTCGTATCTTTTCAAAATCCGCTTATCTTATCGGAATATATCCGACTTGTGAAACTATCTTCTGACCTTCTGCCGAGAGAACAAAGTCGATGAACGGTTTTACTTTCTTCAAAAACTTCACCTCGTAGTAGTACATCAATGGACGAACGATAGGATAGGTTTTGTTTTTGGCAGTTGCCACACTCGGAGCGATGTAAGTCTTGTTATCGTAACTTACTTTCAAGGCTTTCACACCCTTTGTGAGGTAAGCAAGTCCCACATAGCCTATTGCTCCTTTTGTCTGTTTGACCGATTGAATGATGGCACCTGTTGCAGGCATTGCAAGAGCTCCCGACATGTAGTTTTTGTTCTTCATAACACTTTCTTTGAAGAACTCATACGTTCCCGAAGAAGATTCCCTCGAATAAACGACTATCTTCATATCTTCTCCTCCTACTTGCTTCCAGTTGGTTATCTTTCCCGTATAGATTTGCTCCAACTGACTTCTTGTAAGTCGGCTTACCTTGTTTGCAGGATTGACTACCACAGCGATGGCATCGTAAGCTATGATAACCTCTTTTGCTTGTTTGCCGGCTTGTTGAAGTTTCTTCTTCTCGGAAAACTTCATCTTTCGTGAACTTTGGGCGATGTCGCAACTGCCGGACAAGAGTGCGGATATTCCGACACCGCTGCCTCCGCCGTTAACGCTGACCTTGCCTCCTTTTGCTACGTAAGCCTCGGCTTCTTTTTGACTTAGCGGCAATACAGTGTCGCTTCCTTTGATTTTCTGTGAATAGCCCGATAGCGAAATCAAGGCTGTAAGTAATAGAATTGCTGTCTTTTTCATCTCTTATACTGTTTTAATGTTTTTGATTGATTTAGAATTTATACTGTAATCTCAATGTGAATAAGTTATCTGCTATGTCTTTGCTGTACTTTGCTATTTGGTTTGTTTTTTCGTTTGAATTTATGTCGTAGTATGCCATAAGTCTTATATTGCTCGTGCATCTCCACAAGAGACCGAGGCCGAGGCTTGATTGAGAGAGGTCAGCGGTATTGCTTATCTCATCTTTCGATAAATCGGTATTGGCATCGGCGTAAGAATACTTGACAACGGCACTGACAGGCAGGCTATAAATATCCTGCACAAGATAAATGTGGAAGCCCATAAAGTTACGCTTGTGATTGAAAGGCTTTGCAGGATCGTAAGTGTTGGCCTTCGGTGAAGCAAATGAGTTTTCCACTGATGGTTGAGTGCCGAACAGATATTCTGCTCTTACGTTCGTCAAGCCCCATGCGGTGCTTAGAGAGAATTGTGCGTCAAAACCGTAGTATGCTCTCATGTTTGTCGAGTTCGGCTCTACCTCTGACGCAACCCAGTTTTTGTTCCGTACTTCGTAAAGTACGCTGTCTGCATTGTTAGTCTTACCACAATAAAGTGAAGCACCCAATCCCCATTCAAAATCGCCTGCTGCCTTATCGTATTTCAAATGACCGATGAAATCAAGCTTTGAATTGTCGTCCTGTCTTATGCCGTTACCGGAGAAAAGACCCGCTTCCAATTTCAAGCCTTCAAGAGTCGAATGTTTAGGTGCTTTGACTATCATCATAGCTCCCAAATCCCTTTCGTCGGGAAACAAATTTTGAAATAACCATGTCCTTTCAGGAGATTCTCTAAGAGAGGAAGAATAAGATATTTCGTCGCCAAACGGTCTGTCAAATACTCCGACCTTCATGGAGAACATCTTCAAAAACGGCTCTTCCATTTGAAAGTAAGCATCTTTCAAACCTATGCCTTTCTCTGTCAAGTCCAACTGAAATACACTCTTTGCATTCTTTCCTGCATATTCGAATTTCAATCGTCCTCTCCTTATTCCGTAACGAGCAAACGACTCACCGTCCGTTTGAGGATTGAAGCCCGTATTTTTTCCGACCTTTGTCTTTCCGTCTTTTTGGGAAAACTCTGCTTGTGCTTGCAGGTATGCTGAGAATTTCAGCTTTGAGAATATGCTTGTTTGACCTTCTACCGTCTCGATTCTTTCTTTTAAGAGAGTGAGACTGTCTTTTTTCGTTTCGATTTCCTGTGCCATTGCTCCTCCTGTGAAGAAGCCCAACATGGCGATGGTGTAAATTAACTTTCGCATTGTCTTCTGATTTTTTGACAATGCAAAAGTAGTAGCTCAAAAGCGGAAGCGTGTTAACTGTATTTTAATCGTATATGAAATAATTGTGAACTGCAAAAAGAAAAGGCACTCTCATCAAGAGAATGCCTCATTACCAGATATTTAAACTATAAAGCTACTTTTTGAAATAGCGATTGTAAAGGCTTTCAAAGCCCTTGCCGTGTCTTGCTTCGTCCCTTGCCATTTCATGAACAGTGTCATGAATTGCGTCCAGGTTCGCCGCCTTTGCGTTCTTTGCGATACGAACTTTGTCTGCACAAGCTCCGGCTTCCGCATTCATGCGTTTCTCAAGGTTTGTCTTCGTATCCCAAACCACATCGCCCAAAAGCTCTGCGAATTTTGAAGCATGTTCAGCCTCTTCCCAAGCATAACGTTTGAAAGCCTCCGCAATCTCCGGATAACCTTCCCTATCTGCTTGACGACTCATCGCCAAATACATTCCGACCTCCGTACACTCGCCCATGAAATGAGCATTCAAGTCGTTTATCATCTCTTCACTCGTTCCCTTGGCAACCCCCAATACGTGTTCAGCCTCAAAGGTCAAACCATTTCCCTCTTCCATCAATTTGAATTTGGAAGCCGGTTGTTTACATTGAGGACATTGTGCAGGCGGTTCGTTGCCTTCGTGTACATAACCGCAAACGGTGCAAATCCATTTCTTTGCCATAATCTTTGTGTTTAAGTGTTTATAATTTCGTTCTTTGTTCTTCGAGAGCAAAATTACTAAAAAGATTCAAGAGACAAGCATTATAGGTATCAAAAACATTGTTATATACCTATATTCTTTGCTTATAATCAGCTTTTATCCCGTTATAATCAAGGCTTTTCGAAGAATACTGCACCATAGCGAACAAAAAAGAGGCTCATAAGTTCACACCCACGAGCCTCAAGCTATTTAATTATGAAAAAAGTCAAATACACAATCTCAGACCTATGTTTCCATACTTATAATACGGTGCATTATAGTTGCGGATATTCACCTTGCATTTGTTTTTGTTGTGATAGCTCCCTCCGCGTAACACCTTATATAATCCGTTTGCCGGACCGACAGGGTTCTCGTAAGGAGAATTTCGATAATACTGTTCATCATACCAATCATTGCACCATTCATAAACATTACCACTCATATCATACAAACCTAACTCATTAGGCTTCTTTCCTGCCACCGCATGCGTTCTCTCTTTTCTGTTTCCCATACACCATGCCACCGATTTCACATTGTCGGAGCCTGAATACTGATACCCCTTGCTTCTATTACCGCCTCTTGCCGCAAACTCCCATTCCGCTTCCGAAGGCAGTCGAAAATTCTCCTTCGTAAGCTCATTGAGTTTCTGCACAAACAATATGCAATCCTCCCAACTGACCTGCTCCACCGGCAATTTCACCCCTTTCGAGTAAGAAGGGTTATTCCCCATAACCGCTTTCCACAAAGCCTGCGTTACTTCAGTTTGTCCTATAAAGAAATCCGCAAGCCTTACCTTATGAGCAGGACAATCCGTCATCTCTTTATCAAGACTACCCATCGAGAACTCACCTCCTTCAACCTTAATCATAGAGAAGTCCACCCCGTTCACACAGAAATTACGCTGTCCTCTCGAAATACTTCCGCTTTTCCTATTTTTGAAATGCGAAAACAAAATCTCTCCAAAACGTCTTATAACCGACATAAGCTGATGAATTTTTATCGAAAAACCAATCTCTCCGACCTACCTGCCAATCCCTGCAAATAAATCAGTTGCAAAGATATTACTATTTTCTCAAAACTCCAAGCCATACCACCTCCACATCGCTCTATTTTAACATTAGGCACGATGAATTTATTGTAAAATTTTATTTATTCTTTTTCGGGGGGGTAAATTATGGTTATTGAATATTTGCATAGGTCGTAAAAACAGGCTTTTTGAGGAAAAGATACAACAGAAGTAATAATCTCTATCATATTTGCAGATTTAACATATCGGCAAGCATATTACCACGAAAAACACAGAGCATTTGCACCCTTCAACAGGACAAAAAGACAATCCAACCACCGTCCCTTTCTACCCAACCACCCTTCCGGAAAAATAAAACGCCGTTGTAGAAAATTAAAACGCCCTTCTAAGAAATTCTTTCGCCGTTTTAATTTTCTACAACGGCGTTTCGTTTAATGCTTGTCGGGATATATGCCGCCGCAACGAAATCTTTCCGACCAGTATTTCTCGTTGAATTGGCTTATTGTTACTCCTTTTGAGGAGGAAGCGTGTATGAATCTTTGTGAGTCCAAGAATATGCCGACGTGGTTTGTTTGTCCTCCTGCTTTATTGTTGAAGAATACCAAATCTCCTTCTTTCAGACTGCTTAATGACTTGGTTGTTTTGCATGCTTTCTCCATGTCTTGTGAGCGTCTCGGCAATTTTATTCCATAAACGTCTTTATATACATTGGAGACAAAGCCCGAACAATCTACTCCCTGCTTTGTTTCGCCGCCGGCTCTGTATGGCGTGCCTAACCAGCCTTCGCAATAGTTCATCAACTTACCTTTATTGGGTTTGGTTGCGGGTTTACGGGTTTGAGTATGAGGTTTGGGCGGCTTTTTATTGTAGTTTCTTTCTATTTTATCTGCCAAGCTGTCTCTGCTTCCGTTTTTAGATACACTGCAACTTGCAACCAGCACTGCAAGCAGTGTAAACATCAATAGTTTTAAGTACTTTGATTTCATCATTTGCCCAATATCTTTATACATTTTATCAAACTTTCTTCCCAATATGGGATTTCAATATTCAGGAACTGCTTTATGTCTGTTTTATCCAATACACTGAACGACGGTCTTAGTGCGTCAGTGGGATATTCCGCACTTCTGATTGGACGAATTTTACAATTTATGTCGGATAAAGCCATTATCTTCTTTGCAAAATCGTACCATGAACAAACGCCTTCGTTGCTGAAATGAAGGATGCGACGACTGAAATCCTTTTCAAGACAAAGTAAGACCGCCTTTGCCAAATCTTCTGCATAGCAAGGAGTTCCCACTTGGTCGAAAACCACATTCAAATTCTCTCTTTCCTTTCCGAGTTTCTGCATTGTCTTGACAAAATTGTTTCCGAACTCGGAATAAAGCCAAGAAGTGCGAATGACAAGACTTTTATTGCAATAAGTCAATACTGCCTGTTCACCTTGTTCTTTCGTCAAGCCATAGACGGATAAGGGATTGGTTTTGTCCGTTGGCAGATATGGTGTGGATAGGCTTCCGTCAAAGACAAAATCCGTTGAAATAAAGATGAGTTTTGCCGAATGTTTCTCGCATAAGCATGCAATGTTTTTTGTAGCGTCTGTATTGATTGCCCGACACATTTCTTGTTCATTTTCGGCTTTGTCCACAGCCGTATAAGCTGCGAAATGCAAGACGGCGTAAAACCTTTCCGCTTCAAAAATGTTTTGTAATGCTTTCTCGTCCGTTATATCCAAGTTATGCTTGTCGGTAAACCTGAATTCATAACAAGGGAACGCCTCGTATAATTTCTGCAAAGATAAACCCAACTGACCATTGCAGCCGGTTACAAGTATTTTTTTACTGAACATATTTCAAATTTGTTCGACAAAGGTAAGCAAATCCCTCAATATATTCGTACCTTTGCCAATCAATCAAATAGAAAAACAGATGCAAAGACGCAAAACACTTTCTTTGGCAGCGAAAATATTCATCTGCTGTCTTATCTTGATACAGTTGTTTCCTCCTCTGCTCGTTTTGGACAGTACATCTTTGAGACATTTTCTCATTGCTCTTTTTGATATATCTGCACTTGGGTTTCTGATAAATTATACCTTGAAATATAAAATCAATCCGATTAAACGGCAGATTTTTTCAAGCCGTCTGATGATTGCTTGGTTGACCTTATTGGCATTTATGGGGATAAGCATGCTATGGACGATAAATCCGGTGGAAGGTTTGGCGGTTTGGAACAGGTGGATAGTAGTATTACTGTCTGCAATCCTCGCTTGTGTTTTCATGCTTTCGGAAAATAAAACATTCAAAAGCCTTGTCATCTGCACAATCGTCATAGCCACCATAAATATTCTTTCATGTATTATATGCTATTATGTTTTCGATGTGCATATATCTCAACGCAATAATTTGAAACTAAATGGCTTCTATGGCAATAAGAATATTTTTGCCGTTGCTTTGCTGTTCAAATTACCTTTCCTCTACTATGCTTTTCTCCGATATAAGGGTTTTATCAAATGGTATGCTTTTGCATTGATTTTCTTCATTGCTTTCTGTCTTGTAATTCTCAGTACACGTTCTTGTTTTATCGGTTTGGGTATGCAACTTGCCGTATTGACGGCCTACGGTCTTTATTCTTTTGCGGTGAAACACAAATCCAAAAGAGAATTATTGCGTTTCGCTCTGCCGATAGCCCTTGCCATTGCAGGCTTCTTTGCAGGCAATTCGTTCATAGAATACAATTACAATCATTACGCAAAGAAAAATGTAAAGAATAACTATAGTGTAGAAGCTCGTTTCAGTTCCATTGCAGAGGGAAACAGTAAGGGAAGGTTGTTGATATGGAAGAATACGGCGGAAATAATAAAACAAAAACCGATAAGCGGTTACGGTGTGGGAAATCACAAACTTGCCATAATGAAAGTGGAGTGTGCAAAGAAGCATGACTATATAGTTTCCGACCATGCACATAATGATTTTCTTGAAATGTTTTCCGAATTGGGTGTTTTCGGCTTGCTGTTATATATTCTTACGTATCTGACTGCCGCAATCATGACCTTGAAACAGCTGTTCGACTCTCGTTCCAACGAAATATACAGATTGAGAGCCATGGCAGGTGGAGGACTTATCCTTACTTACATGAATGATGCCATATTCAACTTCCCTTTGGAGAGAGCGGACTGCCAGATATATCTTGCAATAGGAATTGCAATTCTTATAAGCAATCATATCAAGCTCAGCCGCATGCAGACAAACGAAATAAAGAAACCTCTTTTTGTAAGTTTGATTGTTTTGGTTGTGCCGGTCTTTCTCTTGGAAACAACGCATTGTTACAGTTCCATAATGCAGAAGCAAAGAATTTTACAACACAACGGCAATAAGAGCATCGGTCTTTCTGCCAAGCAATGGGACAGACGCACTCCCAAATTTCCGAATATAGACGAGAGCACGCACCCTCGGGCTGTCAATATAGCAGAAAGATATGCCAGCGAGAAGAAATATCGGGAAGCAATAGATATTTTGCTTGCGGATAAGTCCAATCCTTATTATTCTCTCAGAGAATGCCGTCTTGCTTCTTATTATAATAGTATGGATAAAGCCGACAGTGCTGCATATTGGGCTGAAAGGTGTATTACGATGAAGCCTTTGTGTTATTCTCCCGTAAGAGTGTTGGTGTCGATAGAGGGAAAGAAACAAAATTCCGAAGCACAACTGAAACTGATAGACGATTACATAGCAAGATATAAAGCAGAGCCTTTGGCTTGGGAGGACAAAATCACAATACAAATGCGTAAGAAAAAGTATGATGAAGCACTCGAAACATGCGATGAAGCACTCGAAAACTTGAAGCGAAATCACAAAATTTCCTCTCTCAAAGACCGAATATGCGATATTCTATACAAAAAAATGGAGAAGTAGAAGAAAAATTTCACCTTGTAAATCAACCACTTACCCTCTTGGCAACAAAAAAATCGACGAAAAAAGGATTCTGTATGACGAAATGTCGTACATTTGCAGCGTTAAAACAAAAGAATTATCAACTAATCAATTAAACATTTACAGAGATGAAAAAAGTATTGTTTGTATTGGCAGTAGCAGGATTCTTCGCAGCATGCGGTGGAAAGACTGAAACAGCAACTGAGACAGCAACAGAAACTCAAGATCAAGAGGTTCTAACTGAAACAGCAACCGAAACAGCAGCAGAAACTCCTGCTATGTAATTTTGCTCAGGCAAAAGCCGGTTGAAAAACAAATGAAACAGCAGTCCCAATGAAGAGACTGCTTTTTTTATACCTTTTTCAGTCGTATTGCTTGCCGAGATACTTGGTTCGCATAAAGATTTGTTCAATGCAAACAAAGAAATCATCTGCGGTATCATTGTTTGAATTTTCTATTACGAAATGAACATGAAATTTCGCACCGAGGTAATGCCTTCAAAAGCCTCTGTCAGTATTTCTCATAAAGACAAGGTGCTGTTCATAGGCTCTTGTTTCACTGAAAATATAGGCAATAAATTCAAGCTTTCGGGTTTTGAGACCGATATTAACCCGTTCGGCATAATGTATAACCCTCTTTCCATTTGCGAATGCCTGCAAAGGATTGCCGCAAATGAGGCTTTTCATGCGGAAGAGCTTGTGAAGATAGGCGAATACTGGAAGTCTTATTCTCATCATGGAGATTTTCGCTCCACAGACAGGCTGCAATGTCTGCAAATGATAAATTCCCGCTTGTCATCTTCCCATGAATTTTTAAGACAAGCCCGTTTTGTAATTCTTACTCTCGGAACAGCTTGGATTTACAAGTTGAAAGCCGATGGCAGAGTGCTTGCAAATTGTCATAAACTGGATTCCAAACTTATAGAACGCTCATTATGCAGCACAGAAACAGCATTGCAATCTCTTTATTCCGCATTAGGACTATGTCAAAAGATAAATCCCGACTTGCAATTCATACTTACCATAAGCCCTATTCGTCATTGGAAGGAAGGGTACAGAGATAATACATTGAGCAAATCCATACTTCATATCGTCGTTGAGGACTTTTGCCACAAAACTTCTTCTATTTACTTCCCCTCATACGAAATCATGATGGACGATTTGAGAGATTATAGATTCTATACCGCCGATTTACTTCATCCAAGCGAACTTGCGGTGGAATATATTTGGGAAAAATTCCGCCAAACATTCTTTACAAAAGACAGCATTCGACTTTGTGAGGACTTCAATCGCCTGAATGCAATGTTGAATCACCGTCCTTTCAATCCCGAAAGTGCAGAATACAGAAAACATTTGGAGAAAGCAGAAAAATTAAAACTCGAATTAAATGAACGCATCAAACAACAATAAATACGTAATGGAGGTTTGCGTAGATAATGCAGCCTCCTGCCATGAAGCAATCAAAGGAAGAGCCGACAGAATAGAACTTTGTGCCTCCTTGGAACTCGGCGGAACAACACCCTCAGCAGCAATGATACTTTATACCAAGGAACATATTTCTATTCCTGCCGCTGTGATGATACGCCCACGCGAAGGCGATTTCTTATACAGCGAAGAAGAGTTTGAAATCATGAAAAACGACATAGATTATTGCCGCCAAATCGGAGTATCGGGCGTTGTATTCGGACTATTGACCACCTATGGAGAAGTGGATAAAGAAAGAACGAAACAACTTGTGGAAAGAGCCGGCGACATGGAAGTATGCTTCCACAGAGCAATAGACATGACACAGGACATCTTCAAGGCAATGGAAGACATCATTGAATGCGGTTGTACAAGAGTGCTTACCTCCGGCGGAGCCGACAAAGCTTTGAGCGGAATAGAGAACATAAAGAAATTGCAAGCCGAATATGGGAAGCAAATAGATATAATGGTAGGCAGCGGCATAAGTTCCGATAATGCAGAACTGTTCAAGCAAATCGGAATACGCAGTTTCCACCTTTCCGGCAAGGCGAAAACAGATAGTCGAATGCAATATCGCAAAACAGATATATCCATGGGAGGAGAAGAAACCGCAAAAGAATATACCATAAACCAAACCGATCATCGAAAACTCCTCTCTCTTCGCAATATATTAGACTGAACAAATCGCAATACTCATAAACGTCCACTTATCATTCACTCTGACCAAAACTCATTCTTCACAAATGACATAAAAGTCGGAGAATGGATAATTCATATTATTTTTCTCCTCAGAACTTGAATGCAGAGGAGGAAGAAACATCGTTTTAGATAGTGAAAAAACTTTGTTTCCGAGATTTCAAAGGCGGAAATCACTGATTGCTTTCTAAATACTATCGATTCTCACGCTGATAAGGCTTGCTCAATTCTTTCGCAAACTATGGAGTTAGTAATATTGAAAATTCCTAATTTCAAAACAATCGATTGAATGGCGAATTTATAAAGAATATGAAGCGGTAAAAGAACTTCGGAAAAGTCAGAAAAGACCGGATTTAATAGATAGACTATAAGCCATAGTGCTTATATAAGTCCTAGAACAATTAGAATTTATAGAGTTTTCGGAAAAGCCGGCGGTTATAGAAAAACTAAATTTCAGAGAAGAGTTAAAGGAGCTTTGGGTTCTATAAGTGTCAAATTCAGAGAGGTTGGAAGGTTTGGTAAAGCTGTCAATTCCGGCTTTTCTTGGTCTTAATCCGACCTTATTTCACTACAAAAATTGCATTTCTAACTTAAACTTATGTTTTTTACTTCTTGTGAATACTTTTTTGCTACCTTTGCAAGACATAATAAATCCATCTAAGGTAGGATTGCGTCTTTCTTGACTTGGATTCAGTGATAAGATTATAGTAATAATATCTGATAATATGAAAAGAGTACTTACTGTTGTGATGATAATCACATTTGCATTTGCGACTACTGCTTGTTCATCATTAAGCAAGCTTAACGCCATTACTGATGGGACAGCATTGAGTTCTGCAAATTTCGAGTATGTTCGCTCGGTGGAAGAAACAGCTTCGGCAACTTATGTTTTTAGCTTTGGAGGAGGTTCTCCCGAAATGCGGGCAATACAAAAACTGAAAAAGACGGCAAATCTTCAGCCTAATCAAACTTTGACAAATTATGCGGTGGCGACTACTAATCGTATTATATTCGGTATAGTGAGAGTTAAAACGGTTACAGCAACTGCGGATATAGTTCAATTCAAATAAATTCGGACGTTCTGTCCGAGACTTATAAGAAACGGATTTTGTTTGTGTCTTATAAGTCAGAGGCTTTTTGTGCCTTGAAAGATTGTACAGGGCAATGTATAATGTTCAAGCCTGCAATGATTTCTTTTGCAGGCTTTGGTTTTTTGAGGCTGAGAGCTTTGTTTGTTCTCACCTTATTTATAGATTGAACTTAAGGAATGAAGGTTTTTCATTGATGGTGCCCGGCTTCGGTTAAGTTACGGGTTCTGTTTTGTTGTGCTTAATCGGACTTACGCTGTCTTATTTTCGAGAGGTTTTAAGTCTGTTCTTGTATAGTTGCTCTATTGTTTGCTGCAATACAGGGTGAACGAACTGCGGCATTATCTCATTTAAGGGCTGCAAAACGAAGTCTCGTTTATCTATAAGCGGATGAGGAATCTGTAAGTGCGGCGTATCTATGATTTGATTTTCGCAGAACAATATGTCAATGTCTATTGTTCGTGAGCTATATCCGGCAGAGTCGGCTGTTCTATTTCTGCCAAGTCTTTTTTCTACCTCATTGCATATTGCTAATGCTTGGTGCGGGGTTTTATTGGTTTGAAATACTGCTGCCGAATTGAGAAATCGCTCCTTGCTTTCAAATCCCCATGGCTCGGTTTCGATAAGAGTGGACGTTGAAATCAATTTTCCCAATTCCTTTTCCAATATTTCCATCGCTTGTATGATGTTTTCCCGACGGTTGCCCATATTACTGCCAAAACCTAATGTGATTTCCATGGCTTAAAATGCTATGTGTTTCTATAAAAACAGCGAAGCACTTGAAATCATTCAACTTCTGTGCTTCGCTTAACAAATTAAAGAATAAATGCTTACATCTTATCGGCAACTGCTCGTCCTGCTCTCAAAGCGGCTATGTTCGCTTCTATGACTGCATCGCCTTTTTTTGCGAAATTACTCTTCACTGCATGTTCAAGTTTTTCGATTTCTATTCTCAAATACTTTGAAGCAGCTCCGAGAACGACCATATTTGTTCCTTTTGGGTTGTTTACCTCTTTTGCTATCTTGTCTGCGTCGAACAAGATGTGGTTCTTGATTTTTTTAACCTCTGCCAACACTTGTTCATGGTCAGGATAGTTGGGAATATTCACAAATGGATTTTGATTGGTTATCACCCAGCCTGTTTCACGATTGAGAAACGGAAGATAGCGAAGGGCTTCCATAGGCTCCACGGAAAGAATAATATCGCATTCTCCTTCTGGGATAAGGTCGGAAGCGATAGGTTGGTCGGAGAGTCGAAGGTGTGATTGAACATCTCCTCCTCTTTGACTCATTCCGTGAGTTTCGGCTTGCTTCATATACATTCCCATTTCAAGTGCTGCTTTGGATATGATAGCTGCCGAACTTAATGCTCCCATACCTCCTACACCGCACAATATTATATCGATTTTCATTTTGATGTCTCCTTTCCTTACTTTACTTTGCTTGTTTTTTTGCTAATTTACGCTTCTTGTTCGCCCAAACGATACACTCTCTTCTCGGAATGATTACGGAAACGCCTTGATACTCCAACTCTTCTCGTATAACCTTGACGTTTTCTTCCAAACGGCTTGAAAGAGGGTTGATGACGCGTATGTGTTCCGGTGCGACTCCTATGCCTTGGCAGATACTTTCTATTCTGCCTGTTGCAGAGGATTTCTGAGAACCTGTCATTCCCGTGATACCGTTATCCAATATCATTATGGTTACGGGAACATTATCAACGCAGCAGTCCAACAAACCTGTCATTCCGGAGTGTGTAAAGGTGGAATCGCCTATTACTGCAACGGTCGGTCTTAATTCTGCTTCGGCTGCTCCTTTTGCCATAGTGATTGAAGCTCCCATATCCACTGTTGTATATATGGCTTTCAAAGGAGGCAATGCTCCCAAAGTGTAACAACCTATGTCTGCAAAGACTTTATATTCGCCATAGTCTTTCATGGCTTCGTTCAAAGCGGTATAGGAATCGAAGTGAGGGCAACCATCGCATAATTTAGGTGGTCTCGGTGCAACCAATTCAGGCACGGCGAAGCCTTCCTTGACTTTCAATCCCAATGCTTTGCCTACGAGATTAGGACTTAGCTCTCCCGCTCTCGGAATGGCTCCGTCCAAACGACCGCTTACCTTTTTGCCCTTGTTCAACAAGCCTTTAATCAATCTCTCGTACAAAGGCTGACCTTCTTCCAACACCAATATTCTGTCGCATTCGTCATACAATTTGTTCAACAATGTTTGCGGCATAGGATATTGTGAGATTTTCAATATAGGGTGCGGACATGCTGTGTCACGGAAGTTTTCCATAAGGTAGTTATATGCAATTCCGCATGCCACTATTCCCAATGATTTATCGGCAGCGTCTATGTATTTGTTGAAACCGTCTGTTTCGCTTGCCTTTACGAAGAGGTCTTGTTTTGCAATCAAATCATTGTACTGCCTTTTTGCATTCACAGGAAGCAGAATGAACTGATTTTTCTTTTCAGGAAGGTTTATGGTGTTTTGTTTTTTGACTTCTCTTCTTACAACGCCTGCACGGGAGTGTGCCATACGGGTTGTAATTCTCATCATTACGGGAGTGTGGAATTTTTCCGATAATTCAAAACCGTAATGTACCATGTCATAAGCCTCTTGTTGGTTTGAAGGCTCCAATACAGGAATAAGGGCAAAATCGCCATAAAACCTTGAATCCTGTTCGTCCTGAGAGGAGTGCATGGACGGGTCATCGGCAGCGATATATATCAAACCGCCGTTCGCTCCTGTTATTGCCGAGTTCATAAAAGGGTCTGCTGCAACGTTAATACCCACATGCTTGCAACAGAACATAGCTCTCTTGCCGGCATAACTCATACCCAAAGCCGCCTCCATGGCAGTCTTTTCATTTGCTGCCCAGTTGCTTCTGATTCCCAATTCTTTTGCTTGCTTGGAGTCTTGAATATACTCCGTTATCTCGGTTGATGGTGTTCCCGGATAAGCAAAAACCCCCGACAAGCCTGCGTCTATGGCAGCCTGTGCAATGGCTTCGTCACCCAGTAAAAGTAATTTATCCATTATCTTGATGTTTTTTTTGATTTCGTATTCCGATTGCCCCTTTCAAGGGCTTCCAATCGGATTACAAAACTACTAATTTTTTTGCAGTTAGCAGGACTTTCTTCCATGAAAAATCGTCTTTGCTATGTTTTTACACTTGAAAACAGCATGTTTGCCGCTTTTTCTTACTCAAAATTGCAATGCTGTTTTTACGAATAAGTACTTCAAAATATCGCAACTTCCATTCACTCCAAACGAAAGACCGTTTCAGTATTAACGAATCGGCCTTTTAATTTTTTCTTTCGGCGATTCGTCATACTAAAACGGCGATTCGATTTCTTGGTTTGCAATCAGCCTTAAATCAAGCTGTTATTCGCTTCTATCGAATTTGCTTCAAATTGCCGTTTTCGTCTATTAAAAAGATGGAGGAGGCGGTATGTTTTTTTGTATCTTCTCTTTCATATTCTGCAACGAAATCCACCATATCAAGAAGCCTTTTATCTATTTGTGAAAAGTTCTCCGGTGATGGCATGCCGCCGAAATTGGCAGAAGTACTGACTATCGGTTTGCCGAATTGTGCAAGAAGGTTTCTGCAATATGTGTGTTCGGGTATGCGAATACCTATGCTGCCGTTGTGAGAAAGCAAGTCAAGAGGAAGATTTCGGGCTTTAGGATATATGATTGTGGTGGGTTGCCCGGCAGAATGGAGGAGCTCGAGTGCTTTTTCGGGTATTTGTTCTACATAGTTACGCAACATCTTTTCATCTTCAACTAAAATCAGCAGACTTTTACCTTTTTCCCTGCCCTTGATTGAGACAAGACGTTCAACGGCTTGAGGGTTCGTGGCATCGCAACCCAATCCCCATATAGTATCAGTGGGGTAAAGAATTACCCCACCTTTATTCAAAAACTCGATTTCTTTCATCGTGTTTGTTGTTTTACTTCATCAGAAAGTTTATATCGGCATTCAAATCATACTCCTTTGGTTCGTCTGCTCCGTGAAAGACTTTCATTTTGTTGTTTCTGCCGATCAGCTTCAATTTTCCCTCTTTTAATCTCAATGCGGTGGCTTCTCTGATTGCAGCAACGTAAACATCGGGATTTATTTTGGTAAATTCATTTAATCTGTCATCTCTTGTTTCCCCTCCATGCTTTGGATCAAAGAAATCGGTGTAGTGAGGATTTATCTGAAACGGCACCAATTTCATGCAATCAAAGCTTTCGGGTTCTATAATCGGCATATCATTGGTTGTTTTAAGGCTTAACCCTGCAACATTGCTGCCTGCCGACCATCCCATATAGGCTACACCTTTATCGACTTTTTGAGAAATAAGTTCCATTATGCCGTTTCTATAAAGTTCATAGACCAAATGAAAGGTGTTTCCGCCGCCAACGGCTATACACTCGGCATCTTGAACTGCTTTCTTTGCGTCTTTCTCCTTATGAATGCTGTATAGGTTCAAGCCTAAGTCATTAAAGACGGCAGCAACCTTTGTCTCATAATTATCATATCCCATGGATACTCCTGCATAAGGTATGAATAATACGTTCTTTACGCCGCTTTCGGTGCAGAAATCCTTAATCATGTCTTTGCACCAATCCAAATACTTTTCTCCTGCGTTTGTGGAATTGCTTATAAGCAACAAATTTCTTTTCATCTCTTATAAATATTATGTTTCAAAGCAGCAAAGATAAGACTTTCTGCCAAAACGGCGAAAGAGAATGACGGAAAGCATGATATAAATGCTATTGTTTTTTTGGCAGAGTGTCGAAAATCTCTGTTATTTCCTCCCAAGAGAAACGTGAAAGGATATATTTGCGTGCAGCTTTACCGATTTCCGACATTTCGTTTTCGGAATGCAGGCAACGAAGCAAAGTATCTGCATATTCTTCGGCAGTATCTGCAATCAGGATTTGCTTTCCGTCTTCCGCACCCAAGGCTTTGTTGGCAAGAGAAGAGGAAATACAACAAACCGAGCAGCTCATGGCTTCAAGCAATTTGTTTTGCAAGCCGGTTCCTATCTGCATTGGAGCTATGAAGAAGCGGGTTTGTAAATACATTAGCCGCATATCCGGAACATCCTCCACTATGTGAACACATTTCCCGGCAAGTCGGCGAATGCTTTCCGGCGGATTTATTCCTGCAATGCACACAGTAGTTTCAGGAGACTTTGCCCAAACCAATGGCATTATGTCTTTAAGAAGAAATAATGCCGCAACTATGTTCGGTTTGTAGCTCATGTTGCCGCAAAACAATATATCATATTTCTTCTCCATCGCTTGCACTTCGGCAAGATACTTTTCTCCCAAGCCGTTTGCAACGATGCGGACATTATTACGCCTTTCGTCAGCAAGCAGATCCCTGTCGGAAGCCGTGATTATTGTTTGCAAGTCAAAAAGATCGAACATCTCAGTCTCGTAATGCCGTAATTTACGAGCCTCGTAAAGAAAGAATATTTTTGAAAGAGGATTGCTCTTCGCAGCACGCCTGTACATATTGGCGGAAAGGGTATCTTGAAAATCCAAAATTTGATAATGGTTTTGCTTTTCGGCATAAGGAGCAGTGCGAACAAATTGATAGTAACATATATCGGGATTATGTCGCGACAAGAAAGCATTGTATGCTTTCTTTGCTTTGCTTGAACGATAGTAAACGACTTGCAGAGGAACGGAAGAAAAAAAAGAAAAAAGAATTTTGAGGATTTGAAGCGGTTTCTTCAAATCGAATATCTCGATATCTTTACAATAAGGTCGCAGATGGGTAATGTCATTCTCGAAAATCTTCTCGCAATTAAGGCAAAAAAGGTAAAGCTCATGATGTTTCGACAATTCGACAATCTGATGATAAGCCCTGAGCTTATCTCCCTTTGTCAGAGGATATGGAAAACGAGAGAGAAATACCGAGATTTTCATTTCAATTCTGTCTGTTGGTGATGTAATGTTATGCTTCGAGTAATTCCTCGTAGTATCGACTGATTTCTTTTGCTATATTGTCGGTATTATATTTTGTGGCTATTAGATTGGCGGCACATTTGCCTATTTCCTTTGCATAAACAGGGTCTTCAAGACATTTTTTTACTGCTGCAGCAAACTCTTTCGGGCTATCTGCAATCAGAATATTCTTTCCATCCTCGTACATCAAGCCTTCGGCGGCAATGCTTGTTGCAATCACTGTCTTACCTATGCTCATGGCTTCTATGATTTTTATTCTTATTCCGCTACCTGACAATAAAGGGACAACCATTATTTGTTTACTCGTCATAAATCGAATACTGTCGTCAACTTCTCCGACAATGTGTACGTCCTTTTCATCGTAATTCAAAAGCCAATCGGGCATATTTCTTCCTGCAAAGTAGGCTTTAACTTGCGGAGATGCCGCTTTGACATTCTGCCAGCACTCGTCAAGAAACCATTTTATGCCTTGCACATTGGGAAACCAATTCATACTTCCGATATGAAAGATTGTATTCTCTTCTTCCAGCACATCAGGCAGTATTTCAGGCGTATCAATGCCGACAGCCACGGCTTTGCACAGTTTTCGACAGCCGTTTTCGACAAAATATTCGGCATCTGTTTCCGTTACGGGGAAGATTGCATCGTATTCATTCATCTTTTGCTTCTCGTAATTTGCCAATGTGAGAGAAAGATGTTTGAGATAGTATCGTTTGAAAGGGTTCTTGGTTGCTTTGTAAGTACGTTTCCATATTTTGTTTTCCACATTGGGCGAACGCAAAACCACTTTCGCCTTACTCAAAGAACGAACCAAAGGAAGGTAAGGACTGAGGAAAATGCTCTCCATTTGAATTATGTCAAACTCCTCCCGTTTCAATATCTCCTTAATCTTGCTTCGCATAGCAGCACTGATAAATCGTTTTACGTGATAGCTTTCTCCGAGGAGGAAAGCTTCCATTGCCGGAATGATTTTAATGTCCAAATCCACGAAAACGGTCTCAAATGATGTTCTTTCAATATAATCCTTTGGCATTGTTACGATATTGCAGGGGTGCTTCTTTGAATGGAAAGCAAGAACCTTCACTTTGTGTCCCATATTCAGCAATCCTTCTGTCAAAGAGTTCATACCCATTGCTCCACCGTCCGTTGCAGGAAACGGAGGCTTATAACAAATTTGCAGTATCTTCATTTTTTCGACTGTGTTTCTTTTTTCTGATTTTATCTTTTATGAATGAGAATGCTTTAATCCAACTGTCATGGCTTAGAACAGTAGAATCGGAAGTGGCTTTCATCGTAAGAACCAGACCTATCGGTAAAAAGACCAAAGAACTGAGCCACATGCCGAACCAAACCGGTATTTCACCTTCCAAAGCTGCGTTCTCTCCGATTTGTCCGAGTATATGATAAATGATAAAAGCAAGAGTGGAAATAACGACAGGCATTCCCAATCCTCCTTTTCTGATGATTGCACCAAGAGGAGCCCCGATAAAGAACAATATAAGGCAGGCTGCAGAAAGTGTAAACTTACGATGAAGTTCTATTTGAAGTCTTCGTATATATTCCATGTCGGATTTCATTTTCATCTTGTAATTTTCTATTTCGCTTCTGTAGAATTCCTCCCTTTTAGATGCTATTTCCTCGAACTGCCTCTCACGTTCCGTACTCAGTTTACCGTTTTCGGAATATTTTTTTTCAAAGTTCTCCCTGTCAAGTCTTCGTTCTTTCTCGATTTTATCGAACAACTCTTTTTGAATATAAGCTTTGTATTGTTCGTTTGCGGAGATCAAAGTATCAAGATTGTGTTTCAGTTCAAAGACATCTAACATCTTATAATGTCCATCGTAACGATTTTCATCTGTCTTTTGGTAAGCGAAATTGGAAATATCGAATCGTATGTTTTGTTCTTTGTATTGCATTCGTATAAGCGGATATGCAAAGGTGCTTTCTTCATCTATGTCCTCGTCAAAGGTGTATCCTGAAAATAAACGGAAGACCAAAGTATTTCCATTGTCGCTTGTGAACATTTGTCCGCTGTCTGCAACTGTTACATTGACGTTTCCAAGATTTTTACTATGGTCATAGATGATAATATCTTTAAGGTATCGTCCTGTTTTATCCTTTGCGCCCACTCTTATGGTATAACCGTCTATTTCAGTATAGAACTCATTCGGTTTTATATTTAATGCAGGTTTCTTGGTCTTTATTTCGTAGAGGATAAGCCTCAATTCATTGGTGGCAGTCGGTATAACGTTGTTGGAGAATACAAATGCCAAACCGCAAAAACAAAGAGCTAACATTATCAAAGGGCGAAAAATCCGCCATAATGAAAGCCCTGAGGATTTCATTGCGACCAATTCATACCTTTCACCGAAGTTTCCCATCGTCATTATGGAGGCTAAAAGAATTGAAAGCGGCAAAGCCATAGGCACAAGGGTCGCACAAGCATATGCAAGCATTTTTGCAATAACAGTCCACTCCAAGCCTTTGCCGACAATCTGCTCTATCTTACGCCAAACGAACTGTAAAAGCAATACAAATACCGCTATGGAGAACGTAAGTCCCAAAGGTCCGAGATAAGATTTGAGTATGTACTTGTCGAGTCTTTTCACTGTATCGCCGATTCAAGGAACAAAAGTACGACATTTATTTGTAATTTTGCCTTATTAAGAACGAATTTATCCCTTAAAGCAATACGCTTATGCAAGCAACAAAAGAGAAATATGAGATTTCAAAAGACTTCAAATACATTATTGATGAATTTGCAGACATCAAAGTAATGCGTTATCGTTTCGACCATTGGAAGTCATTAAGTCTTAGACAAAAGCATTTGATATACCATCTTTCCGAAGCAGCTCTTTGGGGCAGAGATATAATATGGCAACAAAATTGCAGATATAATCTTCCAATAAGAAAGGCTTTGGAAAACATATTGACAAATTATCGTGGAGACAGAACAAACAAGCAATGGCAGGAATTTGAAGTTTATTGCAAAAGAGTGTTTTTCTCCAACGGCATACACCATCACTATGGAGAAGAGAAGTTCTTCCCTCTTTGTACAAAGGAATACTTCATGAAATTACTCGAACAAAGTTCCAAGGGTACCGAAACGGCAAAACATGCCGATAAAATTGCAGAATGGGTTTACAATCCCGACATTGCTCCCAAACGAAAGGAAACGGACAAGAGTAAAGACATAGTTGCGGAATCTTCCGTGAGCTTTTACAATGGCATAAGCCGAAAAGAAGCAGAGGATTATTACTCCCGATTTATCCAACTGGACAAAAAACGCCCCCTTTCCGTGGGAATAAACTCCGTAATAGTCAAAACGGAAAACGGAATAGAAGAAAAGCTTTGCAGGATAGGCGGAGTGTATAGCAAAAACATAGAAAAAATAGTGGAAAATCTGCGAAAGGCACTTCCATATTGCGAGAACGAAAAACAGAAACGGCATACCGAACTGCTTATTTCCTATTATCTAACAGGTGATTTGAAGACGTGGGACGATTATAATGTAGAATGGGTGGAGGAAAACGAAGCAAAAGTAGATTATATCTCGGGATTTATAGAGACTTATCTCGATCCGCTCGGCAGAAAAGCCTCATGGGAGGCTCTTGTCGATGTAAGGGACGAGGAAGCAACCAAACGCTGTGAACTATTGTCTCAAAACGCACAATGGTTTGAGGATAATTGTCCGATAAATCCCCTTTACAAGAAATCGGAAGTCAAAGGCATTAGTGCAAAAGTGGTAGATGCCCTCTGTCTTGCGGGAGATAATTTTCCAAGTCCGCCGATAGGCATCAATCTTCCGAACAGTGATTGGATTAGAAAGGAATATGGCTCCAAAAGTGTCAACATCGCAAATCTTGCTCATGCGTATGAGAATGCGGCAATGGAAAAACCGCAAAGCGTTTTGGCAGAATTTGCATACACAGAGGAAGAAAAACAAAGAGCAAAAGAGTATGCAACACTTTCAAACGACCTTCACACCGATATGCATGAATGTTTAGGACACGGAAGTGGCAAATTGCTGCCTCAAACAGACCAAAACGCACTCAGGGAATATGCCTCCACATTAGAAGAAGCAAGAGCAGATTTATTCGCTTTGTATTTCATGTTCGATAAAAAGATGATTGAACTCGGATTGATACCAAACTTTGAAGTTGCAAAGGAAGCATACGACAGTTATATCCGCAACGGACTTCTCACACAACTGACAAGAATAGAAGAGGACAAAGATTTGACCGAAGCACACATGCAGGCACGAAAACTGATTGCCGAATATGCATACGAAAACTCCGATTCAGTCATACGAAAGACCGAAAACAACAAAACATATTTCACAATTACAGATTACCAAGCATTAAGAGAGACATTCGGAGAACTGCTTACAATAATCCAAGAAATAAAATCGACAGGTGATTATCCGAAAGGAAAAAACTTGGTGGAGAAATATGGAATTAAAATCGACAAAGAACTGCACAAAGAAGTGATAGAACGCTATAAAAAGCTAAATCTGCGAGCCTATGGCGGCTTTGTGAACTTGGAAATAGAAGCAATAAGAAACGAAAAGGGTGAAATTACAGACTACAAACTCCAATACCCCGACAGTTTTCTTGCACAAATGCTCCACTACGGCAGAACATATTCTTTCGATTAAGAAAAACTGCATTATGAGCAAGCTCTTCAAAACTCGAACCAAGCCTGCACATAAACGATTACCGATAACCCTCTAACGAATCACCGAAAGAAAAAAACAAACGCCGTTTCAATTTTTCTCTTATCGACGATGGCGTTCAAGGTTGACGCTGACGCCTTGCATTTGCCCTCCTAATGGGGGATTGAGTTTATGAACGCGTACTTTACAGTATGTGATTTGTGGAAAAGTCGCAAATAATGCCTTTATTATCCTGTGTGCAACATGTTCCAACAGGTGTGAGGAAATCTCCATTTCCTTCTTTATTGTTTGGTAAACGTCCAAATAGCTTACTGTATCTTCTATGCAATCGCTTATTTCTGCCTTCGTCGTATCGCAATCAAATTCGCAATCCACCCAAAAGTCGGTGCCTATTTCGCTTTCTTCCTTAAAGCAACCGTGGAATGCGTAAAACGCCATGCGGTCAATTGTTATTCTTGCCATAAACAAAATGAAAAAGGAAAAGACTTCCCTTTTCCTCATTTATCGGTTAAACTTATATTCTTTAAACGAATGAACGGAATTGATTCAAGAAACGTACATCATTCTCAAAGTACATTCTCAAGTCATTAACGCCGTATTTCAACATTGCAATCCTCTCAACGCCCATGCCGAACGCAAAGCCGGAATATATATCAGGGTCTATGCCGGAAGCTTTCAAGACATTCGGATCAACCATTCCGCAACCCATAATTTCCAACCAGCCCGTACCTTTACATACGTTGCAGCCTTTGCCTCCGCAAAGATTGCAGGATACGTCCATCTCTGCACTCGGTTCCGTGAAAGGAAAGTAAGAGGGGCGAAGTCTGATTCTTGTATTCGCTCCGAACATCTCCCTTGCAAAGTAGAGCAAACTTTGTTTCATATCTGCAAAAGATACGCCTTTATCGATGTATAAGCCCTCTATCTGATGGAAAATACAGTGAGCTCTTGCCGAGATTGCTTCATTTCTAAACACTCTTCCGGGGGCTATTATTCTAATAGGCGGCTTTTGTCTTTCCATTGTGCGAACTTGAACCGATGAAGTGTGCGTACGCAATACTGCATGATTGCCATCTTCACGCTTTTCCACAAAAAAGGTATCCTGCATATCTCTTGCCGGATGTTCAGGAGGAAAGTTCAAAGCCGAGAAAACATGCCAATCGTCCTCGATTTCCGGACCTTCTTCAACCGTATAACCTATTTTTGAGAAGATTTCCGTGATTTCATTTCGTATAAGTGAGATAGGATGCCTTGAACCAAAGGCCACCAAACAGGCAGGTTTTGTCAAATCTTCTTGTTGTACTTGTTGCTCATTCTTTGCTTCTATTCTTTCTCTAAGGCTGTCTATTTTTGTTTGCACAGCATTTTTTAACTCATTGAGCAATGAACCCATCTCCCTTTTTTCCTCATTAGGAACGGTCTTGAACTGTGAGAATAGGTCATTCATGACTCCTTTCTTGCCCAAATACTGTATCCTTAACTGCTCAATCTCATCAATAGTGCCGGCACTTAAATATTTAAGGTTCTCTATAGCCTGTTTTATTCTTTGTTTCATGATAGCTCTATTCAACAAGTTTTATTGTCATTTTGATGTCTTTCATCGGACGGTCATAGCCGTCTTTCTGCACCTTTGCAATCTTATCTATAATATCCAAACCCTCAATGACCTCTCCGAAAACGGTATATTCATAATCAAGAAAAGGCACTCCTCCGACGGAGGTATAAGCATCTATTTGGGTTTTATTGAACGAGCGACCCATTCTGCTGCCCAAATTCATCAATTCATCTTTCGTATAAACTTTTCCTTGTGCGATATAGAACTGACTTCCCGAAGAGGCTTTCTTAGGATTTACCTGATCTGCCATTCTTGCGGCAGCCAAAGCTCCTTTCTTATGAATTAGTTGGGGATTGAATTCTGCCGGAACGGTATAATCGGGACCGCCCTGTCCTAACATCTGTCCGGGCTTTGCGTTCTTGGAATCGGGATCTCCGCCCTGTATCATAAATCCATCGATGACACGATGGAACAAAGTGCCGTCAAAATACCCTTCTTTTGCCAACTTAATGAAGTTTTCCTTGTGCAGAGGCGTTTCATCGTAAAGAACAGCCTTCATTTCACCAAAATCAGTGCTGATAATAACCATGGTTTTTTCTTGTTTGATTTCTTCTTTCACGGGCGTTTGAACAGTGCTTTTGTTAGGCAATTTATCCGAACATGAAGAAGCGAGAAGACCCGCAAAAAGAATTAAAAGTAGTTTTTTCTTTGTGTACATACGATTTTTTTCTTAGCTTTGCAACCGGTTTCCGAATTGAAATTGCAATATTACAATAAAAAACGTTCATGATGAAGAATATAGGAAGATTTTTTTTGACAGCATTGAGCTTAGTGCTTGTTTCTCCGTTGTTTATGGCTTGTGGAGATGATGAAATCGATGGTTGCGGACTTACGGTCGTCGTAAAAGATGCGACAAATCCCTCCAAAAGATTGACAGGAGCTCAAATAACCATATCGAAAGAAGCAGGAGATATTCGCAGAACCGGAACATCGGATATAAACGGAGAGGCATATTTCTTTTTCGACAATGAGGCTATCTTCGACATTGATGTGGCATATTCTTACATTGATTCCACCATCAGCCCCGACCCTTTGATTAGAAGAGGCAAAAGTACGGTTCGCTTGAAATACAATAAGACCATAACCAAAGACGTCTTGGTTGCAGAGTAGAGCCTCTTATCTTAAAGCTCGAAACTCAAAGCCTTTTGCGGAATAAGTTTTCAAGACATTTTCAAGGCAGTAAAGCATATTTTTTTCTGCCTTGATGCTGTCGTGAAACAATACTATATCACCGGCTCGCAGTTCAGAAACATTCTTCAAGCATTTCTCAGGGCTTAGTTTTCTGTTATAATCGTAACTTATCGCCGTCCACAATATTATTCTGTAACCTTGTTTTCTCAGCTCCCTGATTTGTTTTATCTTAGGTCTTCCATAGGGAGGTCTGAACAGTTTTGACGGACATAAAGCGGCACATTGCTCCACATCTTTCAAGTATCTCTCGGTCTCGGTCGTCATTCCCTGCAAATGATGCATCGTATGATTGCCGACCGCATGCCCTTTGGAAAGCACTTCCTTGAAACAATCGGGGTGTTTTCTTATGTTATCTCCTATGCAAAAGAATGTGGCTTTCGCATTGTAGCTGTCAAGTAAGTCCAATACCTTAGGCGTAACCTCCGGCACCGGTCCGTCATCGAAAGTAAGGTAAACGGCTTTTTCCTCGCAGCAAACTCTAAACTCACAGCAGCCGCCAAACAGCCGTTGAACAAAATAAGGTATCCTATAAATCATTATCTGACAAATCAAGAGCCTTTATTATTTCATAATATTCAAAACCTCTCCCCATCAAGAAGTTTATTGTTTTTCTCCTTTCCAAGTGAGAAATCTTGGAATTATCATTCTGCATTCTTTTTTCAAACAAACGATTTATGGTATTATAGTATTCCTCCATATCAATCTTATCAAGAGCCTTGCCAATGCAAATCGAAGAAATTTCTTTTGCTTTCAAGTGCATGGCGATTTTATTCCTGCCCCATTTGTTTTGATGAAACTTACTTACAGCAAACAAATCCGCATATCTTTGCTCATTTATAAAGCCTTCGGTTATCAATTCCGCAAGACAAATATCCGCTTCCTCTTCCGAAACTCCGTAAGAACGCAATTTTTTCTTCACATCGCTTTGGCAATGCTCCTCCTTCGCACAATAATCCTTTGCATATTCCAAAGCCTGTGTCAGAGTATAGAGTTTCTTTTGAGGCATACCGATATAATTTTTTGCAAAGGTAGCAATAAAAGCCAAGTCGGCATCCTCTCATACGCCTGTAACGTAAATCAAGATGCCGACTTTGACAATCGCTATACTGAAGCGATAGCGGAAAAATGCTTACTCGATTTGAGTCTGCTTGTCTTTATCTGACAACATAAAAGAAAAAGGCAATATCATTAGCATTCTGACATATTCGCCATTCTGTTTGGCAGGATTCCATTTCGGCATGGATTTTACAACCCTCACAGCGGCTTCTCCACAACCGCCACCTATGTCTCTGAGTACTTTTACGTCTGTGATAGAACCATCAACCTCCACAACGAAACTCACATGAACTTTACCCTCTATCCCTTTTTTCTTTGCTTCTTCGGGATATTGCAAATTCTTTGCGATGAATTTGTACATCTCGTCCTCTCCTCCCGGGAAGGAAGCGGGCTCTTCTTCTACAACGGTAAATATCATTCCTTCGGAATTATCGTTTTCTGCATCCTTGTTTTGTGCCGAAACCATACCGCCGCCAAGCAGTGCAATGGTCAACAACAATCTAACTGTTTTCTTCATAATGCCTATATTTTTCGTGAATACTGAATAAGTTCGACAAATCTGTGATTAGAAAGAAAGTAGGAATGAATTGAAGCTACGGAAGCAATTTTCCTATCAATCGAAATAATCACCGGGCAAAGGTAATAATATTTTCATTCGCTACAAACTTTTTTCAAGCAAATTTTAATGACATTCCAAAGAAAAAAATCCATTCTTGAAAACATCATGATACTTCAAGTCCCTTTCAATCCGCAATTACGCAGGCACCATGCTTTCTTTCTTATCAAAAATATCTGCAAATCGCCCTGACAACAAAGACTTTATGCTCTTATGCACCCTGTTTTCTCTTCCCTGCTTTTGACAAGCCTCTACGCAAACGCCGTTTCCGCATTACTGAAACGCCCTTTGAGAAAATTAAAACGCCGAAAGAATTTCTTAGAACGGCGTTTGGGGAAATTCTTTCTGCCTTTTATTTTTGCAGTATTTTATTTGATCGTAAAGTTGATGGGAAAATATGGTTCTTGAACGGGATAAATATTTTTTAGGGTTTGGATTTGTCGAGATACGTTGCAAAATGGTTACTTTTGCAAACTGTCATATTCGAAAATTACAATGGAAAAGAAGAAATTATTCCTGATAGATGCCATGGCTTTGATTTATCGCAGTTTCTATGCGATGAACAAAAATCCGAGAATGAACACCAAAGGCTTGAATACTTCGGCTGCGTTCGGCTTTTTCAATACTTTGCTAAGCCTGCTCAAACAACATAAGCCTTCTTATTTGGGCATAGCTTTCGATTTGCATGCTCCGACTTTTCGTCATGAGTGTTTTGCAGACTACAAGGCCAACAGAGAATCCACGCCTGAGGAAATCCGTCAGATGGAACCCTATATCCACCGACTGATCGAGGCAATGCACATACCTATGCTTGCTTGCGAGGGATACGAGGCAGATGATGTCATAGGCACTTTGGCAAAAAAAGCGGCAAAGGAGGGGTTTGAGGTGTTTATGGTTACTCCCGACAAGGATTATGCCCAACTTGTGGAGGAGGATATAAAGATGTTGAAACTCGGAAGAATGGGTGCGGGAGAGGAGATTTGGGGAGTCGATGAGGTTTTGCAGAGATTTGAGGTAAAGGAGCCGAAACAGGTTATTGACATTCTCGGATTATGGGGGGATAGTTCGGACAATATTCCCGGAGTCCCCGGTATAGGAGAGAAGAAAGCCAAGGCTTTGTTGCAGCAGTTTGCTTCCATTGAAGAAATCCTTGAAAACAGCGACAAAATAGAGTCAAAGTCCGTTCGTAAAGCCATCGAAGAAAATAAGGAACAGGCTTTGCAATCCAAATATCTTGCAACCATAGTATTGAATGTCCCTATTGAATTTAATCCGGAGACTCTTGCCATATCCGAACCGGATTTTGCGGCTTGCAGAAAGGTGTTTGACGAATTGGAATTCAAGGGACTTGCAAAAAGTTTCTTCGATTACTTCAAAGTAAGCGATAATCCAACAGAGAGAAACAACCTTTTCTCGCCAAACAATCAGGAAAGCCTGCAGGCGGATTTGTTTTCGGTTCAAACTTCATTTGAGAATATCGCGAATACTGCTCATGAATATTCAATGATAAGAACACTTGCGGAGCTGAATGTTTTGATTACGGAATTGCAAACGCTGTCTGCCGCAGCATTTCATTGCCATTATGTTGATGAACAAATATCGGGAATTGCAATAAGCATGGAAAAGGGCAAGGCTTCTTTTGTCGATTTGTCGGAATTTAATCAGGAGGAAATCGAACAAGTCTTACCATTGATGAAAACGACTTTGTTTGAAAACGAAAACATTTACAAAATTGCATACGACCTGAAAAAAGAAATGCATTCGCTTTCCAAGAAAGATATTTCGATAAAAGGTAAATGCTTTGATGTCCTTATAGCTCATTATTTATTGGACTCGGAAGCTGCACATCGCTTGGATTTGCTGAGTGAAGGTTTTTTGAATTACAGAATGCTCGAACCGACGGAGCATTTCGGCAAATCAGATAAACCGGCTCAAAGAAGTATTACTGTCCAAGGGAATTCCCATAGAGCGAACCACTGTTCCGAAACAGCGGATATTATATTCCGTCTCAGGGATATATTCGAGAGAAAATTGGAGGAAAACAATCTGTCATCTCTTTTCCGCAATATAGAAATGCCGTTGGTGGAGGTGCTTTTCTCCATGGAAAAGACAGGCGTGAGAATAGATACTGCGGAGTTGGAAACGTTTTCGGGAAAACTCGGAGAAAGAAAAGCGGAGTTGGAGAGGGAGATTTATGACTTGGCAGGCTTGGAATTCAATATCGCTTCGCCCAAACAAATGGGAGAAGTACTGTTCGAACGATTGCAGATTGCCGGAAATGCAAAAACAAAGAAGACTGCCACGAAACAGTTCTCCACTGCGGAAGATGTATTGCAGAAATACATTCACGTACACCCTATAATACCTCTGATTTTGGAGTATCGGACGCTGTCCAAATTGAAAAGCACATACGTAGATGCCCTTCCTGCTTTGGTATCTCCGAAAAGCGGACGAGTGCATACGAGTTTCAACCAAACTGTTACCGCAACCGGAAGATTATCTTCCAATAATCCTAATTTGCAGAACATTCCCATAAAAACGGAACTTGGCAAAGAGATACGCAGATGCTTTGTGCCTGCGGACGATGAGCACGTACTCTTGGCAGCAGACTATTCGCAGATAGAATTAAGGATAATTGCTTCATTGAGCGGGGACGAACATCTCTGCAGTGCGTTCAAAAACGGAGAGGATATACACCTTGCAACAGCCGCAAAGATATATGGTTTGGATTCTTCTCAAATAACGAAACAGATGAGAGCCAATGTGAAGAGCGTGAACTTCGGAATAATTTACGGAATTTCGGCTTTCGGACTTTCCAATCAACTCGGCATATCGAGGAAAGAGGCACAAAGCCTGATAGACCAGTATTTCGAGAATTACCCGCAGGTTGCCGATTACATAGAACAGTGCAAGCAGAAAGCAAGACAAAAAGGCTATGCCGAAAGTATGTGCGGCAGGAAACGCTATCTTAAAGACATAAATTCGGGCAACGTAAATCTGAGAGCCTTTGCCGAGAGGAATGCTGTCAATATGCCGATACAGGCATCGAGTGCCGATATGATTAAGATTGCAATGTCTGAAATTTATCGCAGATTGAAGAAAGAGAACTTGAAATCGAAGATGATATTACAGGTTCACGACGAATTGGTTTTCGATGTCTGCAAGTCGGAACTTGAAAAGGTAAATAAGATTGTTGTAAATGAGATGACGAACGCCTTGAAACTTGAAGTTCCTATAGTGGTTGACGCTAAGAGTGGAGTGAATTGGTTGGAAGCTCACTGATTTCCGGCTTCAACTTCCAGCGTCTATGGCTCCAAAGCCAGTATTGGGGATTTTTGCGTATCATATCCTCTGTTCTTGAAGCTATATCTTCTATTATGCGACCGTATTGCGTTTCTCGCGGAGTTGCGGCAATGATTTCGAACCGCACTTCGTAACGTCCTCTTTTTCTTTTCTCGACACGATAAAACAAGACAGGAAAATCATACTTCTTGGCAAAATATTCCGCACCGTAAATCAAGGCTGTGGGTTGGTTAAGGAAACTTGCCCAATAGCATTTCTTTGAATTGTTGGGACTTTGATCGGACAACAGCATATAGGCACAAGGTATCCTTTCTTTATTATAGGTTTCCATTACGGAACGAACATTGTCTGCATAACATACTTCGGTTCCATATCTTGTTCTTTTTCTGAAAGCCAGCTGTTCAAAGGTCTTATTGCTCATTCTTTTCCCGACCCCTATGCCGTGATGACTTATTTGCATATCCAAACTTGCCACCATGTACTCCCAATTATTGTAATGTGCAGATGCCAAGACGATACTTTTGCCTCGTTCGTAGAAAGCATTCGGCAATTCCGCATTTACACATTTATATCTCTTCAAAAGATTTTTCTTAGAGATGGTAAGCATTTTCACAGCCTCCACAAGCAGGTCTGCAAGATGGGCATAATATTCGTTAATCAAGTGGTTTATTTCCGCTTTGCTTTTCTCAGGGAAAGAATTTGTGAGATTGCTCACAATGATGTCTTTTCTGTACTTGACAACATGGCAAAGCAAAAGGCAGATAAGGGAAGAAAAGATATACAAAACCCACATCGGCAACAGAGAAAGCGGCATCAGAATACCGTAAAACAAGATATAATTCAATGTAGCTTTCATAGTGTTCGCTCAATCAGTATTTATTCGTCATAAGTATCTTGTTTGAAAGACTCCAAAAGGCGTCTGTCTTTCTTGCTCGGCCTTCCTATCCCTCTATCACGCACCTCAAAAACAAAGGTTCTCGCCATTCTTACTCTCTCATACTCTTCTGCAGGGGTGAGATCTTCCATGTATTTCTCCACTTCCTTAGCTCCTACTCTGTTTGACAACAACTGTTTTACTTTTACTCTCTTATGAAGTTGCTCTATGTTGACTTCGTAAACCTCGTTCTCCTTTACCTCTCTTGAAGGCTTAACCTTGACTCCGTTGCAACTCACTTTGCCCAATTTGCAAGCCTCAGCTGCAAGATTTCTCGTCTTATACAATCTCACAGCCCAAAGCCATTTATCGATTCTCACCTCCATATTCCGCTCGATTTACTTTTCCCTGAAATAAATGCTTATCGGAACGCCTTTGAAATCGTACATGCTTCTTATGCGGTTCTCGACGAAACGTTTGTAAGGGTCTTTGACATATTGCGGAAGATTGCAATAGAACACGAATTGCGGGTAAGCGGTCTTCAACTGCATTATGTATTTTATCTTCACATACTTTCCCTTGTACGCAGGGGGAGGATTTTGTTCCTTCACGATGGGAAGAAGCCTTTCATTCAATTCCGAAGTAGATATTTTCCGACTTCTGGACTTGTAAACCTCCCTTGCGGTCTCCAATACCTTATATATTCTCTGTTTGTTGATAACGGAAGTGAATACTATGGGTATATCATCGAATGGAGCGGTCTTCGCTTTTATCTTCTCTTCAAATTCCAAATGAGTTTTACTGCTTTTCTCCACCAAATCCCATTTATTGACGACAATAACCACACCTTTGTTGTTCCTTTGTATCAATGAGAAGAGGTTCAAGTCCTGAGCCTGCAAGCCCTCCGAAGCATCTATCATCAGAATGCAGACATCAGCCGTTTCAATGGAGCGTATGGATCTCATGACAGAGTAAAATTCCACATCTTCCATCTCTTTATTCTTCTTTCTCACTCCTGCCGTATCCACAATTAGGAAATCAAAGCCGAAAAGATTGTACCTCGTACTCAAAGAATCCCTTGTCGTACCAGCCGAATTATGAACAATATTGCGGGGTTGGCCGATTATAGCATTTATAAGCGAACTCTTGCCGACATTTGGGCGACCGACAACAGCTATCTTCGGTATTCCTTCGTATTCGTCTTCAAAACTCTCATCCGTTTTGAAGTCCTTGACAACCTCATCCAACAACTCTCCCGTTCCTGAACCGTTTATTGCAGATATGGAATAAATATCCCCCAAGCCCAAGGCATAGAACTCCACATGATCGTTGGCTCGCAAAGCGTTGTCAGCCTTATTCGCAGCCAAGATAACCTTCTTATCTGTTCGTCTGAGCATATCTGCCACATCCTCATCGCTCGAGGTGAGTCCGTCTTTGACATCGACCATGAATACGATGACATCCGCCTCCTCTATTGCAAGTTGAACCTGCTTGCGTATCTCCCCCTCGAACGCATCATCGCTTCCCATTATGTAACCGCCGGTGTCGATCACGGAAAACTCCTTGCCGTTCCATGCACACTTGCCATAATGGCGGTCTCTCGTAACACCGGCCTCGGAATGTATTATTGCATCTCTCGTTTCGGTAAGACGATTGAACAAAGTCGATTTTCCCACGTTGGGTCTTCCCACTATCGCTACAATATTTCCCATAAAATTCACATCTAATCGTTTGCAAAGGTAATAAAAATAACCGAGAGCCATCTATATGCCGATTTCTGCCCTTTGTCGAAACGCCGTTCCGGAAAAATAGAAGGGCGTTTTAATTTTTTCTTTCGGCCTTTCGATTTCGTCAAAGGGCGTTTTGTTTTTGTTTTGCGTCAGAAAATGATTTGCAAGAGGGTGAAAAAGTTGCTTTTGCATGTTTTCTATTTGCGGTAAATACCTTGCAGAATGATTGCTCCGGAGTTGCTGCCTTTGAGAAAGAAAAGGAATGGTTTGTTGAAGCAGATGTCTTCTTCGTTTTTGGCATCTATTATTTTGTCTTCCATGGATTTTTGCATGCTTTGGAGAAGTGCTTCGGTGGGTTTTTGAAGTTGTATTTTCGTATGGAGCTTTGTTATATTATGTTGCCGAATTACCGTATCGCTTATTATTATGTCCGGGAGCAGTATCTCTGTTTCTGTGGCGAAGTCTTCAAATGAAGGAAAGGTAATACTTGTTTTCCTTTTTTCCATTCGGTCGGTAAGCTTTTTGTATTTCTGTTCTGTGAGTTCTTTGAGGTAATCCCTTATTTGTTTTTCATTTGGCATTATCAATAAAAGGCTGTAATTGCCGTTGCCGATGGGTATATCGCTTATTGTTTCTTCTTCTGTGGCTAATGTGTTGAAGTTTCCGGATAATCGGAAGAAGTTTCGTTTTGTTTTTTTTAGATTGCAGTCCGAGAAGAATGCCGGTGCGGTACTTAAAGCGTCTTCATACATCAGCGGCAAAAGGAAATCAATCTCGCATTTGAATTCCCCGATTTTGGAAGTATCGGTTCGAGTGGAGAAAATCAAAGTTGAATCTATGGAGTGCATTGTTTGTTCCAACGAAAGGAAGTTGTTTTTGAGGTTTTCCGACCTTGTGTCGGAGAAAGCACAGTATTGTTCCAAGGCTTTGAGGTAATCTTCGTCTGTGCCGGTGAGGCATAATTCTTTCAGCAGGTAAAGAACCGAGCAGGCTTGATTATCCGAAGAACTATCCGATTGAAAGGTATTGCGTATCAGTTCAAAATTCAATCCGTTTGCCATTCGGAACAAGGCAATATGTTCTTGCGAAAAGATTTCGGCAGGAGTGCCGGCAATGCTTGGGGCAGAAATGGAAACGCCGTACTGTTCTTTTTGTTTGTCTTTTGAACAGCAGACGACAAAGAGAAGCAGAAATATTCCGCATATTGCTTCTATTTTTCGTATTGTTGCTTTTGCCATGTGTAACTGCCGACTAAACCGTATATTTATACTAACTGAAAATTTGAATCTTTATTTCGGGAAATCGTAATATTGCTATGTTTTTTCTTTTTGCTCTTTTCTCATGATGGGACAATTAAGGGAAGAAATAAATGGCTTTTTGGTCAATTCCCGAAAAAGTTTTACCTTTACAAACCGAAAAGAGCTTGCTTCGATAGAGAATATTCGAGTAGCATTATAACAAAAGACAATGATGAAAAGATGTATCACAATTATTCTTTGCTTGTTTGCAAGTACTTACTCACAGGCACAGACAGACACAATGGAGAAATTGAAAAACAGACCTTATCCGCAATGGTTCTCTGATGCGAAGTTGGGGATTTTTGTCCATTTCGGACTATATAGTGTGCCATCATACAGTGGCAAGGAGCAATATGCAGAGTGGTTTTATAAAGGTTTGATTTCGGGAGACAGTCTTCGCATAAATTTTCAGAAAGATGTGTTCGGAAAGAACTTTCGTTACGAAGACTACAAAGATTTATTCAAAGCAGAGTTGTTCGATGCCGAACAATGGGCAGAGTTATTCCGCAAGTCCGGTGCAAGATATGTTCTATTCACTTCTAAACATCATGACGGATATTGCATGTACAACAGTCGTTATGCACAGGCTTGGTCTTCTGCAACGACAGCTCCGGCAAGGGATTTCTGTATGGAACTGAGCCGCGAGGTGAGGAAGAAAGGTTTGAGAATGGGTATGTATTACTCTTTAACAGAATGGACAAATCCTTTGTACAGATGGACGGTGGATACGACCAAAAGCATAAATGAATATGTGGCAAAGCATTTGCATCCTCAGTTCAAGGAAATGGTGGATAAGTTTTTGCCTGATGTTATCTTCTCCGATGGGGATTGGGATTTCGACTATAAAACCTTTGGAAGTGAAGAATTGGTAAGCTACTATTATGATAAGGTCGGTAAAGATGCCATAGTGAATAATCGTTGGGGCAAAGGCTTTGATCACGGTTATCTTACACCGGAGTATAGTGAAGCAATAAAAGAAACCAACCGACCTTGGGCTGAGTGCAGAGGCTTGAGCCGTTCTTTCGGACTGAACAGAAATGCCGATTTGTCGAGTTATTTGACAAGTGAAGAACTGATTCGACATTTTGTTCGCTTGGTTGCAGCGGGTGGAGGTCTGACAATAAATGTTGCTCCTGCAGCCGATGGAAGTATTCCTTTGCTTCAACAGGAACGTTTGTGTGATTTGGGAGAATGGTTGGAGTTGAACGGAGAAGCAATTTATGCTTGCAGCACTTTTGAAAAGCCGAATGAAACTTATGATGCAATGGCTTTGCGTTACGATGAAAAGATTGATTTCGATTGGGTGAGGAATGCTCCTGCAAAAGGGGTGCCTGCGGATAACTTTACGATACATTGGCATAACGAAATGATACCGGAAAAGACGGAAAAGTACAAATTTTATCTTGAAGCCGATGATAATGCAGGTCTGCAAATAAAAGACGAAAACGGAGTGGAGGTTTTCCGACTTGCTGCGGAGAAAGAAATGGTACAAGCCGAGGTCAAATTAAAAAAGAACAAAAAATACTTTTTGGAACTCGTTTATTCGGAGAATACGGAAGAGGCTTTGGTAAAGTTGTTTTGGGAGAGTCCTTCATTTGAAAAGCAGGCTGTTTCCATACCCGGCAGGAAGTGGACGGGAGAAACGGATTGGAAACAAAGTTATGTTTGCTTCACCGTTAATAATGACAATCTCTATGCAATAGCTCTTGAAGCTGTTTCAACGCAATTAAGTTTCATCTTGGAAAATGCTCCGAATGAAGACATGAAAGTATGTTTTCTATCAACCAATCCTATATACCTTGATTGGAAATATAATAAGGCAACAAAGAAATTTACAATCGATACATCTACACTGCATCCTGCGGATGTGAAATCAAAGGGAGCTTACGTATTCAAGTTGGAAGGCTATATGAAAAACCGTTAAGAAAATGACAGATGTTTATTCCCTCGCTCTTTGCAAGGTCAGAGGAATAGGTCCTGCCGTGGCAAAAAAACTTATGGACGTTTATCCATCGGCACAGGCTTTATTCGAGGAAACGCCTGCAAACTTGCAAATGCTGTTTAGCGGTAAAGAGAAAACAATAGAGGATATTATAAGTCGCAAGATGTTTCCCCGTTGCCATGAAGAGCTTGAATTTATGGACAAAAACAAGATTCGTTGCTATTTCATAAAGGATGGAGATTATCCTTACAGGCTTAAACAAATAGATTCGCCTCCTACATGTTTGTTCGTCAAGGGAGGAGGAAATTTAGATGCCGAAAGGACTGTTTCTATCATCGGCTCAAGATATGCAAGCGACTATGGAAAGTGGGTAACTGCCAATATAGTTCACGAATTAAAGGCTTATAATGCCTGTATCATAAGCGGACTTGCATACGGGATAGACTCGGCGGCACATATCAGTGCTTTGAATGAGGGATTGCCTACATTCGGTGTATTCGGTCATGGATTGGACAAAGTATATCCCGTTCAAAATTACAATTTGGCTCAATCCATGTTGGCACAAGGCGGATTGATAAGCGAGTTCTTCTCTCTGACACCGGCAAATGCCTATAATTTCCCACAAAGAAACAGAATAATTGCAGCATTAAGCGACTTGTGCATAGTCGTTGAGGGTGGTATAAAATCAGGTTCCATGATAACGCCGAGATATGCAAGAGAGTTCAACCGCGAAGTGCTGGCTGTTCCCGGCAGAATAGGAGATGTTTATTCGGAGGGTTGTAACAATCTTATAGCTTCTAATATCGCGGGTATATTATCGGACGTTACCGCTATCGGTTCGGTGATGAATTGGGATAATTTGCCGAAAGCGGATTTCGTACAAAAGCAAAAGACTTCTCCATTGAAAGAAAGTATTGTAGTAAAGGAGAAGAAACTGCCGGAAATGACCGAACAAGAGAAAATAATCTATGATTTCATTCGGCAAACAAAGAAAGCCGGCATCGATGATTTGCTCACACAATGCCGACTTGATTTTGCGACAGTAAGTATCTGCCTTATGAAACTCGAATTGAAAGGCTGCATAGCAGCTCTTCCGGGAAAAAGTTACGAATGCCTTATTTGAAATTATCGCTCAGCTTTTTTAATTCTCCTGCTGCGGACATTCCCTTATACAATATGTCATATACAGCCTCTGCAATAGGTAGAGAGACTTTTATATGCTCGTTTGCTTTGTGTATGCAGTTCGCAGCATAATAACCCTCTGCAACCATAGCCATTTCCAACTGGGCAGACTTGACAGAATAGCCTTGTCCTATCATCTGTCCGAATGTTCTGTTGCGACTATGCTGCGAATAAGCCGTTACCAAAAGGTCTCCCAAGTAAACGAAACAGTTTATGTTTCTTTTTTGCGGTGCAACCGCATCAAGGAATACCTCCATTTCCTGTGCTGCATTAGCAATTAAAACAGCTATAAAGTTATCTCCAAATCCTACTCCGCGGGCAATGCCGGCTGCAAGGGCGTAGATATTCTTCATAACGGAGCCATACTCTATTCCTCTGACATCGCACGACGTTATCGTCTTTACAAAACGACATTCCAACGCTTTCGCAATTTCACAAGCAAACTCTTCATTATGAGAACCCACAGTAAGATAGGTTAACCTCTCCTGTGCAATTTCCTCGGCATGGGAAGGACCGCTCACAACTGCTTGATTATTCAAATCAATCGCAAAAACATCATTGATATAATCGGCAACTATTTGATTTGTTTCGGGAATTATTCCTTTAGTTGCACAGATTAAGCGTTTATCTTTCAGTTCTTGCGGGCTTAATGAGCTGAGACTGCGAGCCACAAAAGCTGCCGGTATAACAAGAATAATGTTTCTGACCTTTGAAACAATCTCCTGTATATCTGTGGAGATATGAATCTTATTTTTATCCAACTCACAAGAACGCAGATAGAGGGGGTTGTGCCCGTATTGCTCAACCCCGTCTGCTATTTCCTGCTCTCTGACCCACCAATGCACTTTTGTATGGGTTTCAATCGCAATTCTGACTATTGCCGTAGCCCAGCTGCCGCTGCCTAATACTGCAATCTCCATGATGTCTTACAATCCTAAAACCTTTTTGCCTTGGTTATATCTTATATCCTTAGGTATTCCGAGACTGTTTATTTTATCCAATGATTTTTGAAGGGCAGGTCGTATTTTTCCATTCTTTTCCGAATAAGCCTTTGCCTCTGCCAAATCACCCATACCTTCGACTTCCAATATCTTGGCAGCCCAAGCGTTTATTGCTCCCATTGCATTATTGAAGTCTATCACATAAAGGCCCTCGTCGTTTTGACTGAACGCCTTGTGGTCTTCAAGGAAGTTGAAACACATCATGTTTGCGACTCCGTGAGCCGAAGCTGCACCGAACCGAACCGAACGCAAAATGCCTGCGATGAATGTTGCTACCGCATCATCTTTGCTTATTCCGCTGATTTCTCCTCTGTCGATAAGACTGCATACCATGTACAATCCCAATATATCAGCCTTTGCTTCTTCCCAAGAAGAGTAGTAATTTGCCAAAGCTGTTCTTACATTACCCTTTCCATTGATTGTATTCTTTATTCCCAAGCCGTGAGCAACTTCATGGAAAGTTACGTTGTAGAAAAACGCATCAAATTTGACATTTTTCAGTTGTTCCTTACTCATGACATTGTCTGCTATCGGTTGTAGGATTGCATCGAATTTAGCTTTCATGGCATTCTTCAACTGCAAACGTCTTGCTCCTTTCTTCAACTGCACTCTTTCATCGTTAGGAAGGTTGATTGCTATGGTTTTGCTGCCCGCATTGCAATCTCCTGCATAGAATATTACATCATATACGTTAAGGTCGGATTCCGTGCCGGGAACTTCTTTCTTGAATTTTTCATCACAAGGTAAGCCCTTTTGCAATTCCGGCAACATGGCAGTGAATTTGGCAAGTTTTCCGCTCTCTTGCTCGTCTTTAACCAAAACAAAGGCTTCGTATGCAGCTTTTGTGCCGAAAAGACGGTCCTCATAATTCTCAATAGGTCCCACAACAAAATCCAATTTGCTGTTCTTCATATCCATCCAAGCCATGTCGGAAGCAAAGTAATCGTCTGTCTCGAAAGCTTTCTTTCTTTCTTTCAAATAGTTTTTCAAACCTGCGTCTTCGGCAAGAGCAATCGCTTTATCCAATAAAGCACATACATTTTGGATTTGCTCTTTGTATTCTTCTCTATACCATTTCACAATAAGTTTTCCCTCCTGATCTCTTCTCAAAACGGTATAAAGACTGTTCTTGTTCTTATCCTTCAAGGCATCAAACTCCTCTTTCGTCATATCCTTAGGGTAAAAGCATGCACCAAGCGGCTTTTCTCCGAAACCGCTCACAAAAGGCTTCATATCGTTAAGCCTTTCCCAAGGACCGTAGTTAATCATCGCAAACTGTTTTACGTATTCGTCCTTTATGGTATCCATATCGGCTTTATTGCCATAGGACTGTTGCCAAAACAAATCGTCCATTATTTTGGCGATGTCAAGGAATATTCCCACCAATTCCTTTTCCTTAGGTGCCAGTTTGCTCAAATCCGTAGTCAAATCCACAGGAGCAAATTCTTCAACTTTTACCTGCATTTCCGATTTCTTTTCTGCTTGATTTTCGTTGCCATTCTTGCCGCAACCGGCGAAGAAAAGACAACTCAAAGTCAAGATTGTCAACAATTTTCTCTTCATTTCTTCAATCAATATTAGTGAATAAAATACTTAAAATCAAATGCGAAGATACTACAATTTGGCGTATTCGTCGGGAATTTGAAGTAAAAGTCATTTCGGCAAGTCAAACAACAATCTAATTCAGTACTTGATAATTGCCTGAATGTCAGTCTAAAACATTCGATTTTCTTACTGTTTCAACAAAAGGCCGTTTCAGCATTAACGAATCGGCGTTTCGTGAAATTCTTACGGCGTTTCAATTTCGTGAATCGGCTTTTTATTTTCACTTGTTCCCAAACAGAGGTGGAGAATTATGGAATCGAACTTGAATTTGGTCGATTGGATTGGTTATTTGGTCGATTGTTTATAGAGACTTGCCGATAAGATTTGCTTTCCGCATCAATGGGGTTGTAATTTTGCTGTCAGAAATCAGAAAGATAAGAAAATGATGAAATCTTGGAAAGGAATTTGTTTTTATTTGGGTTTTGTTTGGTTTTGCGTTGCAGTCCTCACAGACCGGAGTGCTTTCTCGCAAAGTTCTCCGTGGTCTTTGGAGGACTGCATTTCTTATGCAAAGGAGAACAATCTCAATGTACGCAGGTCGTATCTTAAAACTCTTGTACAGGAGGAAGATTATTTGCAATCTCGTTCGCAATTACTTCCTGAGGTCGGCTTCAATACCGCTCAGAACCTTTCTTATACGAATAAGAGTGCTACGAGTGTTTACAGCGGTACTTATGATTTGTCCGCTTCTTGGAGTTTGACTTGCGGTAAATTGCTTAATGATATAAAGCAAAAGGATTTGTCCCGTAAGATTGCTCAAACGGATTATCTCGCAACGCAGGACGAGATAATGCTTTCTATTGTTCAGGCGTATGTGGAGTGTCTTTACGCTCGGGAAGCCCTGAAAACCAACGAAGCATCGCTATTGCTTTCGGACAGTTTGCTGAAACGTGCAGAGAAAATGGTTGAAATGGGAAGTATTTCACAGGTGGATTTGTCTCTTTTCTCCAATCAGAAGGCGAATTACCAATATCAGAAAGTGCAGGCGGAGAATACTCTTGCCAAAAGCAAATTGGCATTGAAGCAATTATTGGAATTAAAGGAAGATGTGGAAATTGCGGATATGGAAGTGTCGGAGGATTATGTGATGAGTCCTGTTCTTTCAACGGAATATGTGTATAACAAGGCTATTGGTTTTGTACCTCAACTTATGACGGCTCAACAGAATTCCGAATTGGCTTCTTTGGCTTTGAAAAGTGCCAAGTTGTCTTATCTTCCAACTTTCAGATTTTCGGCAGGCGTGAATACAGGACATAACAGTTCCTCTTCCCTTTCATTGGCAAAGCAGTTGGAAAGTTCATTCTATGAGAATATAGGTTTGAACATAAGTATTCCGATTTATTCCAAACGAAGTAATAAAACAGCTGTGAACACAGCAAAAATCAATATGCTGCAACAAGAAAACGAATTGGAGATGGTGAAAAAGGATCTTTATAAAACCATAGATGAATTGCGTTTGGAATTGCTCAATTATCAATCTTCATTGACAGCAGCAAAGGTCGGATTGGAAGCCTCCGAAGAAAGTTATAAGTTGGTAAGCAAACAATTCGATTTGGGTTTGAAAACAACCTTTGAACTGTTGAGTCAGAGCAATGATTTATTCTCTGCGAAACAAAATGTATTGCAAACCAAGTATCAGGCTTTGATAAGAATCTTATTGTTGAAATATTATGGAAATGAGGAGGTGAAAATATGAAATCCAAGAAGAAAAAAGTAATTGTAATAGGAGTTGTCGTGATTTTGGTTGCAGTATCGACCATATTGATTTTCGGACGCGGCAAAAAACAACCCAAGGTGGCTTTACAACAAGTGGCAGTCGGTATTGCCGATATAAGCAGCTATATTTCTGCTACGGGGACAATAGAACCGACCAACAAGGTCGAAGTGGGAACACAGGTATCGGGTAAAATAGAAACCCTATACGTAGATTATAATTCGGTTGTCAAAAAAGGTCAGGTGCTTGCAGAATTGGACAGAGAGAACCTGCAAAACGAATTAACGGCAAAACAGAACAACTTGGAAAGTGCAAAAACGGAGTATGAGTACAAGAAGAAAAATCATGAGCGTAACAAGGCTTTGCATGAGCAAAAACTGATAAGCGATAGTGAATATGAAACATCTCTTTACGAGTATTCCAAAGCCTTGACCAATTATAAGACGGCTCAGACCGAGTTGGCAAAAAGCAAAACCAATCTTGCTTATGCCACCATTTACTCTCCCATTGACGGAGTTGTTATTTCAAGAGCGGTGGAACAGGGGCAGACTGTTGCAGCCTCATTCTCCACGCCAACATTGTTTACTATTGCTCAGGATTTGACCCAAATGCAGGTTGTGGCAGACGTTGATGAGGCCGACATCGGGCAGGTTAAAGAGGGACAAAGGGTTACTTTCACTGTTGATGCGTATCCTGATGAGGTATTTGAGGGAAAAGTAAAACAGGTACGCTTGGAAGCAACGACCACATCAAACGTTGTAACATACGCATGCGTAATAGACGCTCCCAATGCAGAAGGCAAGCTTATGCCCGGATTGACGGCGAATGTGAATATTTATACCAATGAAAGCAAGGGCGTGTTGAGTATTCCGACCAAGGCTCTAAGTTTTACTCCTCCTGCCGATTTATTAGGCAAGGACTATACGATAGAAGCAGTAATGGACGATAAAATCGGTAAACATGTGTGGGTATTGCAAGGAAAGAGGCTTTATGCAAAACAAGTCAAAGTCGGAATGAGCGGCGGCGGTTTGACGGAAGTCGTTTCCGGCTTGAAGCAGGGCGAAAAGGTAGTTGGCGGACTTGAAACCTCATTAAGTACAATGCCTAAGGCAGACGAACAAGGTGCGAAAGGAGCTTTTTCGATGCCACGTCCGGGAGATAAGAAAAAGAAACAAAGGTAAGCCTGATGGCAATCGTTTAATTTCAATGTGCAGACATGAAAATAATAGAGTTAAAGGGTTTGAAGAAATATTTCTTTGTCGGAGGAGAAACAGTAAAAGCTCTGAAAGGCATAGATTTCTCAATAGAACAAGGAGAGTTCGTTACTATAATGGGCAAGAGTGGTTCGGGCAAATCCACTTTGTTGAACATACTCGGCTGTTTGGACGTGGCAAGTGAAGGTGATTATTTTTTAGACGGAGTAGATGTAAGAAAGATGAGCAAGGATGAAAGAGCAGTGTTGAGAAACCGAAAAATAGGTTTTGTGTTTCAGTCCTATAATCTTCTTGCAAAGACAACTTCTTTGGAAAATGTGGAATTGCCTTTGATGTACAACTCTTCATATGATAGGAATCAAAGGAAAGAACTTGCAATGGAGGCTTTGAAGATGGTCGGATTGGAACAGAGAATTTACCATAAGTCCAATCAGATGTCAGGAGGACAACAACAAAGAGTTGCAATAGCAAGAGCATTGGTCAACAGTCCTGTGATGATTCTTGCGGACGAAGCAACGGGAAATCTTGATACCAAGACATCGTTTGAGATACTTGCTTTATTCCAACGTTTACACTCTCAGGGGTGTACTATTGTCTTTGTAACCCATAATCCCGAGATAGCACTCTATTCGACCCGCAATATAGTTCTGCAAGACGGAGAAGTGATAGAGGACAACGTCAATAAGGACAGAAAAATCCTGTAAAGAATAACGAAAAACAAGCGATATTATGATAGAGAATCTTATAAGCATAGCTTTGAAGGCTTTGAACAATAATAAAATGAGATGTTTCCTTACAATGCTTGGTATTATCATAGGAGTTTGTTCCGTGATAGTGATGTTGGCGATAGGACAAGGAAGCAAGGAAAGCATAAAAGAACAAGTCAGTGAGATGGGAAGTAACATGATTATGCTACACCCTGGAAATATGAAAAGAGGCGGAGTCGCTCAAAGTTCTTCTTCCATGCAAAGTTTGAAGTTGAAAGATTATGAAGACCTGAAAGAGGAATGTATGTACATAACCGCAATTTCTCCGATAGTGAACGGAAGCGGTCAGTTGGTATATGGTTCAAATAATCACCCTTGTTCTGTTACGGGTTGCAACGAAGACTATCTGAAAATACGTTGCTACAATATAGCAAGCGGCGAGATGTTTTCATCTCAGGATATAACATCTGCAGCAAAAGTCTGTGTAGTCGGGAAAACCGTAGTCGATAAGTTGTTTGCTTCTTCTGAAGAGCCTATAGGTAAGGTTATACGTTATGGAACAATTCCTTTAACAATAATCGGCGTTTTGGAAAGCAAGGGATATAACTCAATGGGACAGGATCAGGACGATTGTGTGATTGCTCCTTATACCACAATACAAAAGCGGGTTCTTGCAATCACTCATTTGCAAAGCATAATAGCTTCCGCAATAAGCGAAGATATGACGGAAAATGCCACAGATGAAATGAGAACAATACTGAGAAGAAACCATAAAATCACAACCGATGATGAGGATTTGGACGATTTTGAAATCCGTTCGCAAGAGGAATTGGCTTCAATGATGAATTCGATGAGTGATACCATGACAGTACTTTTGAGTTGTGTCGCAGGAATATCCTTGGTGGTCGGAGGTATTGGCATAATGAATATAATGTACGTTTCAGTAACCGAAAGAACAAAAGAAATAGGACTTAGAATGAGCGTTGGTGCCAAAGGTAGAGATATATTATTGCAATTCCTTGTGGAGGCTGTGATAATCTCTGTAACCGGTGGATTGATTGGTGTGTTGTCAGGTGTTATCATCTCTTCTCTTATAGCCTTTTTGGGGTCGTGGAAAGTATCCATATCCGTTTTTTCGATAATTCTGAGTTTTGCAGTCTGCTGTTTCGTCGGTATATTCTTTGGTTGGTATCCTGCAAAGAAGGCTTCACGTCTCAATCCTATCGAAGCAATAAGATATGAGTGATAAACATAAGTCTCGTCCTTTATTTGGGAATAATAAAATGAGAGAAATAAACGTTGAAAAGGAGATGCGTATGAATGCAAACATAAAAAGGTACGTATATGTGTTCTTGCACATAATCATGTGGGGAATTGTCTTCGCCGGACCTTTCTTTCCCCCTTATCATCCGCATATTAGGGAAAGCGGCTTCATACTTATGCACTTCATTAAGGTAGGAATAATGTGTTGCTTCTTCTATGCAAATTATTTCCTCTTGATAGACAGACTGCTTTTCAAGAACAGCTTCACACGTTTCTTTGTATTGAATTTGCTTTTTCTCCTTGCATGTTCTTTGCTTACGCATTTCTTGTTCGAGAACATCGCTTCGCATCATCATATCGGTTCATTATTGGAAAATATCCTTATGGTGCTTCGCAATTCCATACCTTTGTTGATTGCATTTGCCTTTGCACTGTGTATAAAGTTGAGTTTGCGATGGTTGGATAATGAAAAGGAAAGAGAAAGAGTTGAAAAATTGAAATCCGAATGCGAATTGAGAAATCTGAAAAACCAACTTAATCCGCACTTCCTTATAAATACGTTGAACAATATCTATGTTCTGATAAGTCTTTCGGACAAGAAGGCTCAGGATGCAGTTCTTGCACTAAGCAAATTGTTGAGATATGTCTTGAATGTCAACGAATGCAATACCGTTCCTCTCGCTCAGGAAGTGGAATTTCTGAAAAACTATATCGAATTGATGAAATTGCGACAACGAAATGGTGTGCGGGTAAGTACAAACTTCAATATAAATAATGGAAGCACCAAACAAGTGGCACCGCTTCTTCATATCAGTTTGATTGAAAATGCCTTCAAACATGGCGTAAGTCCTGATAAGGATTCCGAAATTGAAATCGACATGAATGAAACTTCTTGCGGAGTGAATTGTATCATAAGAAATACGAACTATCCCAAGACACAGCAGGACAGAAGCGGCAGCGGAATAGGATTGGAACAGCTTAGCAAACGTTTGGAAGCCCAATACAAGGGAAAATACACATATAAGACAGAAGTGAAAGACGGATACTATATGGTAGAACTTAATATGGATTTATCATGAAGTTGAAATGCGTAGCGATAGATGATGAACCTTTGGCTCTGACTTTGATTGAGAATTACATAAAGCAGACCGCCTTTTTGGAATTTGTTGGAGGATTTAACTCTGCTGTGGAAAGTCTCTCCGTAATGCAGAAAGAAAAAATCGATATAGTCTTTCTCGACATACAAATGCCCGGATTGAACGGTATGGAATTTGCAAAGAGTTTGAATGAAGACACAAAAATCATATTCATAACGGCTTTCGACCAATATGCAATAGAAGGATATAAGGTCAAAGCTTATGATTACCTGCTCAAACCGGTATCATATAAGGATTTTTACAGTACTGTAAGCAAGCTCTTTGCCGAAAGAGAAAATCATTCTGTTGTTTCAACAGACACTTCCGATGAATTTCTTTTTGTCAAAGCGGAAGGCAAATTCATAAAACTGCGATTTGCAGATATAAGCTACATAGAAGGCGTGAAGGATTATGTCAATATTCACTTCAAAGACCAAAGCAGGATGCCTTTATTGAGTTTGAACAGAATGAAAAACATGGAAGCAATATTGCCTTCTTCATTTTTCAGAATACATAAGTCTTTTATCGTAAACGTGGAGGCAATAGACTACATAGAACGCAGTCATGTCATAATAGGACGAGATCGCATACCGATGGGTAACAAATATGTGGATATGAAAGCCCTTTCCGTGGAAAAGGTAATTTCTCCCGATAAACTATTGCTCAATTTGAAGACCGAGTAAGCGGATTTCAACAGACTATTCCGCCTTATTCCTTTTGCCTGACAACTTTTCTTTGAGCGTCATTCTTTTTCCTGAAACATGCTTTCCTTTATCTGCTTTTGCGGCATGTCTTCTTGCAATAAGTTCGGCAAGAGACATTCTTTTCCTTGTCTTAACTGTCTCTTCCATAGCCGCTTCTCCTTTATCGGAAAGCTCTTCTGCAGATATCTTATTTGCTTCCGTTTCCTGCTTTTCAACCTCCGCTATGTTTTGTGGCAAAGACGACATATCTGCCAGTCCGTATGTCTCGATGAGGTTTACAAGCAACTGCGGATAATCGGGATTTGTGGCATAGCCTGCTCGTTTCAAACCTTTCGCCCATGCTTTATAATCCTTGATATCCAATTCAAATAAATCCGCATAGCGTTTCTTTTTCAAGAATAAGGAGTGATCCGTATAAGATTCCTCTGCCGACGCATATACTCTGAAACATTCGTTTCTCCTATCATCGTCTTTGTAGAACTTTTCACCCTCCCAATCTCTGTGGCACTTTATTCCGAAATGATTATTCGCCTCCACAGCCAAGCGACTTGTGCCACTGCCCGATTCCAATATGCCTTGCGCAAGGGTTATGCAGGCAGGAATTTTATAAATCCTTTCCTGCTCTTGTGCAATGGCTTTGTATTTGTCAATATAGTCCATGGTCGCTTTATTCAAACTCTGAGACCATAAACCCGAACAGTATATCAATAACAGAACAGCAAGTGGAAATCTTTTCATTTCAAGAAAAAGTTAAAGTTTTTGCCCTGCAAAGATACTCATTTCCCGTTTTATATCGTTCTTACTTAAATAGGACAAAGCAAAACAAGTAAAACAATAAACTATATTCGATATGAAACGCTTTACCAAAGCATTTTTATGCCTGCTTGCCATAGTTGCGAGCTTACAATTAAGTAATGAGGCATTTGCCTCTCGTTACAACCGCTCAAAAGCGAGAAACATCATTTCCAAAACCGCTTATATCATAGACCAAGCCTATGATGTTGCGAACTATTACAATTATTGGAGCAGCAGTTACCTTTCTCGGGCAGTCTATTACAATGACTATGCACAGGAACTTTATCACCATCGTTCCTATCGTTCTGCCATACGGTATTCACTGCGAGCAAGGGAATACGCTCTTTATGTCATTGATAACTGTGATGATTATTGGGAATTTTTCTACTATACCTATTACGGTTGGAGCCATGTCTATGGATACAATCCGGGATTTGCTTATTCGGCAGGCTATAGGGACGGATTCTATGACGGTTACTATGCTGCCTATTGCGACAGACATCATCACGATTACCGACATGATCCGCACTATCGTCCGAACGGACGTTATGACAACCGTCCCAATGTAAGCACCACCGTAATCGGCAGAGGAAATACAGGAACCGTTACTTCCGGCAGCTATAACGGAGGAGGTACAACGATAAGCCGTCCCGGCTTTGTGCCAAGTAGCGAAACGGAAGTCGGCAATTACAAGAATTTAAGTCTCGGAGAATATTTCTCAAACGAAGAAAAGACTTTATTGAAAGACCTCCCGAATGAAAAGATTTTGGAAAACGATTTCCGAATCAATAAACCGAACGTATCTTTCAATGATCAAAGCTTATCGAAAAACAAATCTGTATTGGAACGTAACAAAACAAACGCTCAAAGCTTCTCAAAGAAAGAAGATACCAAAGCAATATCACGCGTAAGCATAGAAAAGCCACTCAAAATAAGTGCAGAGAAAAACACTCAAAGCAAAACAACGCCTGTCATTAAGCCGATAAGGAATGCCGATTCCGATAAGACGGACGATAATCCTATTGCCAAGCCTATAAACAAGCGAAATAATTCCGAAAATATGCCGGTCAAAGAACCTGAAATAAAGAATCGAGAGTTCAATAGGGAAAATAATGGCAATAAGCCTGTCATCAACAGACCCGACAACAACAGAGGAAACAACACAAACGGCAAAATTTCCACGGAAAGGAAGATTGACAACAGCAGGAACAAGGAAAATCATGGCACTATAAGCAAACCGATAAACTCCAAACCCTCAAACCCTAAGGCATCAAAGAGTCGAAACCTTTCCAAGCCTTCTTCCGTCAATAAATCAAACTCTGTAAAGCCGCAAAGCAGAAAAATATCCACGGAAAAGTCAAACGATAAAAATTCGGATAGGAAACTTCAAAGACGATAAACCATGAAAAAAATTGTTTTTATCGTTTCTCTGCTTTGTGTCGGCACTTTGGTCGCACAAAAGTCCGTAAAAGCAGACGCAGACAAGGTTACGATTTATTATGACGGAGCTTTGGTCGAAAAAAGTGCCAAAGTAAGCCTCAAAGCAGGGGACAATACCTTTATATTGAAGGCAAACAGCCCTTTACTTTGGGCAAACAGCATACAATTCGAGGCGAATGACAACTTCATGATAACGGATTTCACACCTGTATTTGCACCTTCTGCCGAGTATTACTCATACGAGGATAAGCTCCCTGCAAAAGAAAGACAACGTTATCTGCAAATAAAAGACTCCATCGGGCATTTGACGAAACGTTTGGAAGAACTGAAAGCTTATAAAGCCGTATTGCAAAAACAAGCCGATGCCTTGAGCTCAATGAAAGTCATAAGCCAATCTCAAACAGTTGATTCATTGCCTAAAATCAAAGAAACCTTGGATTATTACCGCACAAAAATGATGGAAATAACCAAAGAGAAAATGACAACCGATGAGAAGATAGCTTTCCACACCGATTTGCTCGACAGACAGAAGCATTTGCTTGCAGTCTTTCAAATAGAGTATCCTGCCAAACAGAGTAATAAATCTTCGATAAGGGGATATTACATCAGGGTAAATGTTTATGCCGAAAGAGATATTCCTTCCATCGATTTGAAGTACTCATACATTTGCAGCGGTACGCGATGGTATCCGAGCTATGACGTAAAGCTCTACTCCGATAAGGACGATGTCCGTTTCATTCTTAAAGCCAATCTTATAAACGACAGCAACGAAGATTGGAAAGACGTTATCCTTACTTTCTCTTGCGAAAGCGTAAACGACAATCGCTTCATCGAACAAACCTATCCTTATTATATAAGCAACACTGCCGTTAAGCCTCCGGCAGCAAAGCGAAGCAAAAATATGGAAGCAAAAGCAGTGGAAGTTTTAGAGTACGAAATTCCTCCGCTTTCAGAAAACGAAGATAATGGTGCTGCATTAGCACTTAGTGTCGATGCTATTGCAGCTCCTATTGGCGGCATAACGGATTATACTACTTCTGCAAACAGTCTATTGGGAAAGGAATACACCGTAGGAAGAAAGTACAGCATTCGCAGTGAAAGCACAACCAAGACCATAGCCCTTCAAACTAACGACACGAAAGTCGATTACAACTATATCATAAGACCGAAAAAAGACCTGCGTGCCTATCTTCAAGCCGGCATTACCTCATGGCAGGAAGCCGAACTTGTAGATGCCGATGCCAATGTATATTTCGACAATAAGTATTCCACTCAAACCTACGTCAACCCTTCGACAACGCAAAGCGATACCATGCAACTGCAACTCGGAGCGGACAAACGCATAAACGTAAGCCGCAAGGTAAACAAGTCCACACCCTCCAAAACCTCCCTTATGGGTAAGGGCATGGAAACAATAGTCGAAATAACAATTCAAGTCAAGAACAACAACCTTAAAGACATCAATGCCGAAATCGAAGACAGACTTCCGATAACGAGAGACCCCGAAATAAAAATTCAAACCTTGGATTTGCAAGGAGCGGAATACGAAGAAGAAAGCGGCAAACTGCTTTGGAACCTCCGTATGAAAGCAGGAGAAATGCAAACTCTCAAAGTGAAGTACAGCGTACGCTATCCGAAAGGATATATACTCGATTTGGAGTAGAAGTTATAGGATAATCGGAAATTATAGAAAAAAGGGGATTTGGTGAAGGGAAATGGGAATTTGCGAAATTGGAAAGGGACGCGGGCGGTGTTGAGGAGGGCGTTTAAGGAATTTGCAAACAGTAATTTCGGGGTGCTTATAGTGAATTTACTATGGGCAGAGGTGGCGTTTATGCTGTGCAGAGTGGTGTTTTTTGTAATGAATTACGATGTGTTTGCCGCTCATTTGAGTTTTTCTTCTTTATGGAATTGGCTGAGGGGGGCTTTGCTGTTCGATGTTTCGGCTTTGCTGTATCTTAATATTGTGTATATCGTTTTGCTCCTACTGCCTTTGCATTGGAAAGAAAGGAGGAGTTTTTATGCTGTGTCGAAATGGATTTTCCTTCTTTTCAACGGTTTGGGGATTGCGGGAAATCTTGCGGATTGTGTTTATTTCCAATACACGGGAAGGCGTACTACCTTCAGTGTTTTTGCGGAATTTGCGAACGAAACGAATATTCCGAGTGTGATTTTGGCGGAAGGATTGAGGAATTGGTGGCTTTTGGTGGTGTTTGTCGGACTTTTGTTTGCTTTGTACAGGCTGTACAGAATGCCGAAAGTGCCGTTTTCTGGTAGTAAAACGAGGTATTATATCAGGAGAAGTCTGGTTTTGCTGTTGTTTTTTCCTTGTTTCATATATGGTACAAGGGGGAGTCTGAGTTCGGGAACGAGGCCTATCACGATAAGTAACGCCAATTCTTATATAGAACATGCCTCTGAGGCTGCTTTGGTTTTGAATACCCCGTTCTCGATTATAAGGACTGTGAGCCATAAAAGCTATGTTACGCCGGAGTATATGAGCGATTCCGAGATGGAAAAGACTTATTCCCCTATTGTATATCCTCAAAAAGGAGCTCAATTCAAGGCAAAGAATGTTGTGATTTTGATAATGGAAAGTTTCTCAATGGAGTATAGCGGCTTCTATAATCCCGATTATTATAAGGGAAAACGCCAAAAGCTGACTCCCTTTCTTGATTCTTTGGCAGAAAAATCCCTGTCTTTCAAATACTCTTTCGCCAATGGGAGGAAGTCGCAGGACGCTTTGCCGTCCATAATCGCCTCTATTCCCATGTTTGTCGAGCCTTTCGTATTGACAGATGCTTCTTTGAATGATATAGGAGGGCTGGTTCATGAGTTGAAAAGCAAGAATTACAGCTCTGCTTTCTTCCATGGGGGAGAGAATATCAGCATGGGCTTTGCCGCATTCGCCAAACAAGCAGGCTTTGATGCCTATTTCGGCTTCAATGAGTACGCTTCCGACAAGAAATACGGCGGTCGCAAGGACTGGGACGGCAAATGGGCAGTCTGGGATGAGGAGTTTTTGCAGTTTTTCGCAGATAGAATAGATGAGTTTTCCCAACCTTTCATTGCAACTTGCTTCACTGCAAGTTCGCATAGCCCGTTTAATATTCCGAAAAAGTACAAATCCCATTTCCCCGAAGGCGATTTCCCTATGTATAAATGCCTGAGATACTCCGACATGTCGCTGCGTCGCTTCTTTGAAAAGGCTGAAAAAAGCAAATGGTTTCGCAATACCATATTTGTAATTGTGGCAGATCATACTTCGCCAAGTTCGAGTTCACATGCCGAATACCAAACGGATCTCGGCGTTTTCGCCGTTCCCATACTCTTTTACGCCCCTGACGGAAGCCTGAAAGCAGAAATGCGGGACGGTATAATCGTGCAACAAATCGATATAATGCCTACATTACTCGGGATAATGGGCTATGATAAACCGTATATAGCCTTCGGCTGCGACGCATTGCACACTCCGGCAGAGGAAACCTGCCTTGTGAACTACAATAACGGCATATACCAATTCGCAAAGGGCGATTTGCTTATACAATTCGACGGAACCTCGCTCAAAAGCGTCTATAACTACAAGCAAGACCCGCTTTTACAGCACAATATCAAAGGGAAGACAAGTCAAGAACAAGAAATGTTGCTGCAACTCAAAGCAATCATACAGCAATACATGCAAAGAATGAACACTAACAGGCTTTTGCTGAAATCACAATGAATAAAAAGGCATATGAAAACCTGCAAAGGCTGCATGAAAACATCCTTTCCGATTTACGAAAACAGCTTTTGCCGATTTTTTTACGTCCGTTTTGCCCAAATAAATCGACAAGCCGTTTGGTAAATTCGCCAATAGGTTGTATATTTGCACCCTCAATCGAAAATCAATTACTTATTTAATAACACAAAAACAAAAGAGAAGATGTTTAAAGGACACCCGAAGGGGCTTATTGCGGCAGCCCTAAGTAATATGGGAGAGCGTTTTGGCTACTATATTATGAATGCCGTTCTTACGTTATTTCTTTGCTCGAAGTTCGGTTTGAGCGATGCGAACGCAGCGATTATTTACTCTTGTTTCTACTGCGGTATTTATATCCTAAGCTTGGTTGGCGGAATCATAGCCGACAAAACCCAAAACTACAAAGGTACAATACAAAAAGGATTGCTTACAATGGCAACAGGATATGTCTTATTGGCAATTCCGATTACGGCAACCAGCACCAATGAAGTATGGTTATTGCCGTTAACCTGCTTTGCACTCTTGATGATAGCCTTTGGTAACGGATTATTCAAAGGAAACCTTCAAGCAATCGTGGGACAAATGTATGACAATTTTGAAGCCGAAGAAGCCAAGAAAGGTCCGGAAGCATTGAAAATAGCAAAAGAGAAAAGAGACTCCGGCTTTCAAATTTTCTATGTCTTCATCAATATAGGCGGATTGATAGCACCGTTTGTTGCACCGCTTATTCGTTCTTGGTGGTTGAAAGTAAACGGATTTATATACAATGCAAAGCTCCCTGCATTATGCCATGAACAACTCAACGGCATAATCAGCGGCGATAAATTGGAGAATTACACCGAACTATCCTCAAAAGCCGTCCTTGATGCCGGCACAACCTTTGATCCGAATGCATACTTGGAAGTATTTAACCAAGGAGTACACTTCTCGTTCATCGCTTCCGTCATCGCAATGTTGATTTCCTTGACAATATTCCTTTGCACCAAGAAAGGACTTCCGACACCTGCAAAAAAAGTCGCAGCAGAAACCGTTGGTTATACACCTGAGGAAAAAGCCGCAATGGCAAAAGAAATCAAACAAAGACTATATGCCTTGTTTGCAGTACTCGGAATAGCAATCTTCTTCTGGTTCTCATTCCACCAAAACGGAGCATCATTCTCATTATTCGCAAGAGACTTTATGGATACCTCCACAGTAGCTCCCGAATTTTTGCAAGCAATCAACCCATTCTTCGTAATCGTTCTGACACCTGTCATTATGGCAATCTTTGCAGCATTGGCAAGAAAAGGAAAAGTCATATCCACTCCGAGAAAGATAGGTATCGGTATGGGATTGGCAGCATTGGCATACATATTCCTTGCAATATTCTCATACTTTATGGATTACCCTTCCGCACAAGACTTCCTTGCACGTCCTGAAGCGGAACAAGCTGCCGCCAGAGCAGGAGTTTGGGTATTCTTTGTAACATATTTCTTCTTGACCGTTGCGGAATTGTTCATCTCTCCGCTCGGACTGTCATTCGTATCCAAAGTAGCACCTAAGCACATGCTCGGTTTATGTCAGGGACTTTGGCTTGGAGCAACCGCAGTAGGTAACGCATTCCTCTTCCTCGGTTCAATGATGTACAACAGCATACCTTTGTGGATGTGTTGGACAGTATTCGTTGTAATATGTCTGATTTCAATGGGAGTAATGTTCGGAATGGTCAGATGGCTCGAAAGAGTAGCCAAATAAACAAGCCTGTTCAGATAAGAAACCCTCATAAAAAAGCTCTCGAATTTCTATTCGGGAGCTTTTTTTTTGTACCCTTGCAGCCTTACAGTTGCCGATAATGCCGTATATTTGCACTTTCGTTTTTTTGAGACAAGAGAACATGGAATTTGAATTGAGACAAGATGAGGATTACATTCAACTCACACAACTGCTGAAAGCCGTCGGCATAGCCGAAAACGGAGCAGCGGCAGCAGCAATGGTTACAGCAGGAGAAGTAGAGTTGAACGGCGTGAGAGAAAGTCGCAAAAGAGCCAAACTCCGCAGCGGAGACATAGTCCGAATCTTCGGAGAAGAAATACGAATCAAATAGTTATAAACACAAAACAATCGAACTAAAAATGGATTTAAGCACAATTCTATCTATCTCGGGCAAGCCCGGTCTTTACAAACTCGTTTCCCAAACCAAGAACGGAGCATTAGTTGAATCTTTGGCAGATTCAAGACGTTACCCTGCCTTTGCAAACGATAAAATATCAGCCTTGGAAGACATCAGCATATTCACCACAGACGATGACATACCTTTGAAAGAAGTATTTCAAAAGATATACGAAAAAGAAAACGGCGGAGACTGCATAGACCACAAAGCCTCCGAAAAGGAAATACGTGCATATATGGAACAAGTACTTCCCAACTACGATAAAGACAGAGTATATCTTTCCGATATGAAGAAACTGTTCTCATGGTACAAAATCCTCAACTCCAAAAACATGATTGATTTGGACAAAGAGGAAGAAAAACCGGAGGAATAGAACCCTTGCAGAAGCATACAGCCCTTTCATTTTATTGAAAGACCGAAAGAATTTTCTCAAACGCCTTTCCATTCTCACGGAACGGCGTTTTGATTTTTTCTTTCGGCGTTTTGATTTTGCGAAAAGGCGTTTGGGTGAAGGCTTGTAATGCAATGACTTACGGAAAGCCTGTGCGATGTCGTTTTTTTTTCGTAATATTGCAAATTCTTTGAATTCGGAACAAATCGTTTTGACTTATGGCATTATTGGAAATAAGAGATTTACATGCTAAGATAGGAGATAGAGAAATCCTTAAGGGGGTTAATTTGTCTGTGAACAGCGGCGAGGTTCATGCAATAATGGGACCCAACGGCAACGGCAAGAGTACTTTGGCATCTGTGATAGCAGGTAAAGATACATTTGAGGTTACGGGTGGCGAGGTGTTGTTCAAGGGTAAAGACTTGCTGTCTCTGCCTGTGGAATCACGAGCTGCCGAGGGTATATTCCTTGGATTTCAATACCCTGTGGAGATACCCGGAGTCAGCATAACGAATTTCATGCGTACGGCAATAAACGAGAGACGCAAATATATGGGATTGGATCCTATGAGTGCAAAGGATTTTCTTGCTTTGATGGAAGAGAAGAAGAAAATCGTGCAACTGACAAGCAATCTGGCAAATCGTTCCGTGAATGAAGGCTTTTCGGGTGGTGAGAAGAAGAAAAACGAGATTTTTCAGATGGCAATGCTCAATCCTACGCTATCCATTCTGGACGAAACGGACAGCGGTTTGGACATAGACGCTTTGCGAATAGTTGCAAACGGGGTTAATGCCCTGAAAACTAAGGATAATGCTACCATTGTCATAACCCATTACCAGCGACTTTTGGATTACATAGTACCGGATTTCGTTCATGTGCTTTACGAGGGCAGAATAGTGAAAAGCGGCGATAAATCCCTCGCCTTGGAGTTGGAGGAGAAAGGGTACGAGTGGATAAGGCAGGAATTGGAAAAACAAAAATAGACAGCGAAAGATGAGTTCGGAAAAATATTTGCAGCTGTCCGGTTGTAATTGTCCGGAACTGAATACAGTAAAAATAGTAGAGGAAAACGGAAATCCGAGCAAGGCAATTTCCTTGCCTGAAAGTGTAGCGGAGAAGTTAATCATAGAGGCTTGCGATAAGGGTTTAAGAATAGAGGTAAAGGAAAATTGCGAAGTGGAACTTCCCTTGCAAATCATGAACCTTATGAGCAAAGGAAGCGATGAGGGAATTATAAGTTCCAACAGCATAAAATTGAACGCAAATTCAAGACTGAAACTCCTTCACTGCGATGACTCCATGCCCGATACCGCATGCAATCAAACGAACAGACTTGATGTCGAAATAGGCAGAGGAGCAGCTTTGGACTATTATAAGTTGGAAAACATAAATGACTTTTCCACCATAGATACAACGGTTAACTTCACTTTGGAAAGAGAGGCTTGCTTGAAGACTTTCGGCTTGAGCCTCAACGGAAAAAGGATTTCCAATAAAATAAAGGTGAAATTCTTGGAGGAAGGAGGCAGAGCGGATTTGAACGGACTTTATCTGATGGACAAACAGCAACATTCCTTGACCGAGGTCAACGTTCATCACTCTTGTGCGAACTGTTATTCCGAGCAATTATTCAAAGGCATAGTAGATGACAGTGCAAAGGCTGATTTTCTCGGTCATATATTTGTGGATTACGCCGCTCATGGTACGCAAGCCATGCAAAACAGCAAGAATATGCAGCTGACCGATAAAGCAAAGGTGAACACAAGACCCTTTTTGGAGATTTACAATGATGACGTCAAATGTTCTCACGGAGCAAGTGTAGGACAGTTGGACAAAGAAGCCTTATTTTATTTGAGGACAAGAGGTATCAGCAGCAGGAGTGCAAAAATGCTGTTGATGTATGCCTTTTGCGAGGAGGTACTGTCGAAAAGCGATATAAAGGAACTGAAAGAGAGTTTGGGCGACCTTATCAAGAGGAGATTGCAAGGCGAATTGACCTCTTGCGGAGACTGCGTCTTCCAATGCTCCACGATGAAGAACAAAGAAATACAGGAATAAATCCACGGCAAAAAACTTAGAAATATGAGAATAGCACTGTTCGGGAAAAATGTTCAAAAGGAAGACATGCCATATATGCAAACTCTGCTTAATCAAATTGCCGAAAAGAGCGACAGTATTCTCATTTACGAAGATTTTTTCAATGAAATACATAACTACATCACCTTGCCGAAGGATTGCACGCTGAAATTATTTTCCTCACGCAGTCCGGAAGACCTGCAATCCGACATACTCTTCTCACTTGGTGGCGACGGCACATTGTTGGACACACTTTCCTTTTGCAAAGGAAAAGACACAGCTGTTTTAGGTATCAATTTCGGACATCTCGGCTTCCTTACAAGTGTAGGAAGAGAAGATTGCGAAGGCTTGCTTGACAATTTGGAAAACGGACACTTCAAAACAGAGGAACACAGTCTTTTGAAAGCAGAAGCAAACGGACTTTCCGAAATCAAATACGCAATAAACGAAATCTGTGTCAGAAGACACTCTCCCTCGGCTCTGCTTGAAACGGAAGTATTCGTCAATGGAGAATATCTCAGCACCTATTCCTCCGACGGATTGATACTTGCAACGCCTACGGGTTCCACAGCCTATTCCATGAGTTGCGGAGGTCCCATAATAAGTCCTCAATCCAAATGCCTGTGTCTTACGCCCATTGCACCTCATAACCTTACACACAGACCTCTTATAATACCAGAGGATTCCAAAATAGAGTTCTGCATATCCCATTCGGAGAGTTGCATCAGTCTGCACTCCGATTCTCAAAATCATATACTTCGTTCCCCTGCGAAAATCACCATAAGCAAAGCCGACTTCGTCTTGAAGTTGGTAAGAATGGAAAATCAAACTTTCTTTTCCGCCATAAGAAATAAGCTGATGTGGGGAACAAATCTCAGAAATGCCAAAAAGAATGACTGAAAAAAGAAGAATAGCAATCTTAGGCTCCACGGGTTCTATCGGCAAGCAGGCTTTGGACGTAATAAGTCAGCATTCCGATTTGCTGACTGCCGAAGTGCTGACAGCCAATACCCAAGTCGATGAATTGATAAGACAAGCCCTTTTATTCAAACCTAATTGCGTTGTTATCGGAGACAAGAAGCTCTATCCGCAGGTGAAGAATGCCTTGGCTGAAACGGAGACAAAGGTCTTTGCAGGCAGCGAATCCTTGGACGATGTCGTGCAAATGGATTGCGTAGATATGGTATTGACAGCCATTGTCGGCTTTGCGGGATTATCCCCGACCATAAAAGCCATTGAAAGCGGCAAGACCATAGCTTTATCCAATAAAGAAACCTTGGTTGTGGGGGGAGAATACATAAGCCGATTGGCGATTGATAAGAAAGTTGCGGTCTTGCCCGTGGATTCGGAGCATTCTGCGGTTTTCCAATGTCTCAACGGAGAAGCCGACAACGCCATAAGAACCATTTACCTGACAGCCTCGGGAGGGCCCTTTCGCCAAATGAGCCGTGCCGAAATGGAAAATGTAACGGTAAAACAGGCTCTGCAACACCCGAACTGGTCTATGGGCAGAAAGGTAACGATAGATTCCGCAAGCATGATGAACAAAGGCTTGGAGATGATAGAGGCAAAATGGCTCTTCGGTGTAGATGCAAAACAAATAAAAGCCCTCATACACCCGCAAAGCATTATTCACTCCATGGTGGAATTTGAAGATGGTTGTTTGAAAGCCCAACTCGGCATTGCCGATATGCGATTGCCCATACAATACGCCTTTACCTATCCCGAACGATTGCCGAATAATTCCAAGCCGTTCAATCCTTTCGAGAATGATACGCTGACATTCGAGCAACCTGATTTGAATCGCTTCCCATGCCTTGCCTTGGCATACGATGCAATAGAAAGAGGAGGCAATATACCTGCCGTTATGAATGCCGCAAACGAAGTTGCCGTACAGGCATTCCTCGATGGCAAGATAGGGTTTAACCGGATAGCCGACATAATAGGAGAAAGCATGAACACCTTCCCGCATATCGAAAACCCATCATTGGAAGACTATTTCATGACAGACCGAGAGGTCAGAACCAAATTACAAAACGAATACAAATAACATACAGATGAAAATATTAGCATTGATACTGAGCCTTTCCTTCTTGGTATTCATACACGAATTGGGGCATTTCATGTTTGCCCGACTGTTCAAAACGAGAGTGGAACAGTTCTATCTTTTCTTCAATCCTTATTTCTCCCTTTTGAGAGCAAAGAGATATAACGGCAAATGGCATTTCAGCTGGTTCAGTCGCAAGTCTCCTGATGAGTTTAACGAACACCCCGACAAAACAGAGTGGGGCATAGGCTGGCTTCCTTTGGGAGGCTATTGCTCGATAGCCGGAATGATAGACGAAAGCAATACATCTGCCGATTCTCTCGCCAATGAGCCGCAATCATGGGAGTATCGCAGCAAAAAAGCCTGGCAAAGGCTTTTGATAGTACTGGGAGGAGTGCTGATGAACTTCATAGGGGCAATAGTGATTTTTGCAGCCATATTGTTCACTTGGGGAAAAGAGACATTACCTTTGGAAAACGTTACACAGGGCTATGATTATACCGAAGCAGCTCTTGAAAACGGATTCAGAAACGGAGACATCATCACCAAGGTTGACGGAAAACCCGTCCACCAACTTGCAGAGGTCGTGGAGCAAATAATGTTGGAGAACTCCAAAGAAGTAAGCGTATTACGAAACGGACAAGAGGAAACGATAGCTCTTCCCAAGGATTTTGCAAAACAAATACTTGCCGCACAGGCAAAACAATTCGCAACCCCTCGTTTCCCTTTCATCATTGACGGCTTTGCTCTCGGAAGCGTGGCAGAGAAAGCCGGCATGAGGATTGGCGACAGCATCGTAGCCTTGAACGGCGTTCCTACTCCTGCATTCTCGGATTTCGTCAAGGAAATAGCGGATAAGCAAGGCAAAGAAGTAGAGTTAAGCTACTTTCGACAAGGAAAGGAATGCAAATCGAAGTTCAAGTTGGGCGGAGACGGCAAAATAGGAGCCGTTTGCAAGAATCCCGCCTCCATATATAAGACAGAGAAAACGGAATACAACATCTTGGAGTCCGTACCCGCAGGAATAAGTCAAGGTTGTGAAACCTTGGCAAATTACGTAAAGCAATTCAAACTTGTCTTCACCAAAGAAGGAGCCTCACAGATAGGAGGATTCGGAGCAATAGGCTCGATGTTCCCTTCGGAGTGGAATTGGGCAATGTTTTGGAACATGACGGCATTCTTGTCAATCATTTTGGCATTTATGAACATACTTCCCATACCGGCATTAGACGGAGGACACGTCATGTTCACCCTTTGGGAGATGATAAGCGGCAGAAAGCCGGGAGATAAATTCATGTCAAGAGCTCAACTCATAGGAATGGCAATACTTTTTGCCTTGTTGATTTATGCCAACGGCAACGACCTCTATCGATGGTTAAGTTCAAAATTCTGATAAGCTGAAACGAAACCATAAAAAACACACAAGGCTGCCAAGTGCAGCCTTTTCTTTTTACCTCTCTTCACGCTCTTTGCATTCTTTCCCTCACTCTTTACATTCTCTACTCCCTATCCACCGCCTTTCCTCCCTCCTTTCCGAGAACTCACCTCAATCCGTGTTCGTTTTCTTACCGCCCACCCTACTTTTCCCTTGATTATGTGCTTGGAATTGTTGGAAATTCATATCTTTGCAGATTGTAAACCATAGGAAAGGAGGCTGAGGAAAAAGATTATATTGATTTAGTACGTATTTATATGACATAATAAAGCGTTTTTGCTTATTTCGTTTTCTGGAATCTGGACCATTTCAGCTAATGTATCGGAATTATAAGCGGAAGACGCTCACGATGTATTTCGTGGGCTTTTCTTGTTCGATACATTAGGTAGTCCAGAACCTCAGATAACGATAAGAGAAATAAAGTCCCACGATTTTTTATGTCCGTACGCTAAGGGAGAATAAAGCAGGCTTTGCCTGCAAAACACAAATTGCCTTTGGGACTTGGGCAGAGATAAAACAAATCAAAAATGAAAAGATCAAATTTCGGCAAGCCACTGTGCCGGGCAATGATGGCAGTGGCAATAATGTTGCTTTCGCTGCAAGCGATGGCATACGACTTTTCCTACACCCATCAAGGGAAGACACTCTATTATAAAATCCTTACGGGTGGTACAAATGCAGTTGCAGTAACGTATTATTCTATGGAGACTTCAAATAATCATGTAAGCGGAGAGGTAGTTATTCCGAGTTCGGTTGAATACAATGGCACTACTTACAGCGTTACCTCTATCGGAAACTCTGCGTTTTCCCGTTGCAGCAGTTTGACCTCGGTTACTATTCCCAACAGTGTTACATTTATCGGAAACTCTGCGTTTTACGATTGCAGCAGTTTGACTTCGGTAACTATTCCCAACATAGTTTCCTCTATCGAAAACTATGCGTTTTACGATTGCAGCAGTTTGACCTCGGTTACTATTCCCAACAGTGTTTCCTCTATTGGATGTGCTGCGTTTTCCAATTGCAGTGGCTTGACTTCGATAGATGTAGCTTTGGAAAATACGCATTATTCATCGATAGACGGAGTATTGTACAATTATGCTCAGGATATTTTAATCCAATGTCCTGGTGCGAAAACTTCTGTAACTATTCCCAACAGTGTTACATCTATCGGAGGTGGTGCGTTTTACGGTTGCAGCGGTTTGATTTCGGTTACTATTGGCAACAACGTTACCTCTATCGGAGATGATGCGTTTTACGAGTGCAGCGGTTTGACTTCGGTTACCATTGGGAACAGTGTTACTTCCATAGAATATATGGCGTTTTACGGTTGCAGCGGCTTGACTTCGGTTACTATTCCGAACAGCGTTACTTCCATCGAAAACTATGCGTTTTCCGGTTGCAGCGGTTTGACTTCGGTAAGCATCCCGAACAGCGTTACTTCCATTGGAGGTAGAGCGTTTGAAGATTGCAGCGGTTTGACTTCGGTAAGCATTGGCAACAGCGTTACTTCCATCGGAGGTTGGGCGTTTCGGGGTTGTAGCAATTTGACAACACTGAATTTCAATGCAATCAACTGTTAGGATTTCGATTATGCTTATGCTCCTTTTGGTGGTACATCACTAACCACGGTCAATATCGGAGACAGTGTACAACGAATACCTGCAAACTTTGTCAGAGGTTGCAGCGTTTTGACTTCGGTTACCATTGGCAATAGTCTTACTTCCATCGGTGATAGAGCATTTTACGAATGTCTTAACTTATCCTCGCTTATATCTTTGGCTACTGTTCCTCCTACTATCGGCAATGAGGCATTCCCTTATCCGAATATATGCACGGTAACAGTACCTTGCGGCAGCTTGGCAGCCTACACCGCTTCAACATGCTATTGGAGTGTGTACTTTCCTCAACGCATTACAGCGGGTTTTCCTTTCGAACTTAATATTTCGGCAAATGACTCAACCTTGGGTACAGTTGTTATAACTACAGGAGAGAGTTGTGCCGAAGGAGTTTTGACAGCCATACCGGAATTGTGTTATCGTTTTGTCGCATGGAACGATGGCAATACTACTAATCCTCGTACCATCACTTTAACGCAGGATACGACATTGACGGCGAACTTTGAAAGAGCTGTTTACACACAAGAGATACACCATGCAATCTGCGAGGGTAGTGTTTACACCGAGAACGGTTTCAACGTCAGCGAGGCAGGTACTTATACGCAGAACTTGCAAACCATCGACGGTTGCGACAGTATCGTTACACTGAACTTGACCATCAACCCTGTTGCTAATACAACATTGTCGGCAGCGATTTGCGAGGGAACTACTTATACCGAGAACGGTTTCAACGTAAGCGAAGCAGGAACATATACGCAGAACTTGCAAACAGTCAATGGTTGCGACAGTATTGTTACATTGAACTTGACCGTCAACCCTATTGAAAGCACTAATCTTACAGCAGCGATTTGCGAGGGAACGAGTTACACGGAGAACGGCTTCAACGTCAGCGAGGCAGGTACTTATACGCAGAACTTGCAAACCATCAACGGTTGCGACAGTATTGTAACATTGACTTTGACAATAAACCCTGTGGAAAGTACGACTTTGTCGGCAGCGATTTGCGAGGGAACGAGTTACACGGATAACGGTTTCAACGTAAGCGAAGCAGGAACATATACGCAAAACTTGCAAACCATCGACGGTTGCGACAGCGTGATAACGCTCAACCTGACGGTGAACTCGTCATTGAACGATGTCGTTGCGAACGCAGTCGAAGTTTCGTTGTATCCTAATCCTGCGAATGCTTATACAATGTTGAAAGTCGAGGGCTTGAAAGAACAAACGCCTGTGTATTTGTTCGATATTCAAGGACGCAAACTCAAAGAATATATCATGAACATTGGTCAGGAGACATTGCGAATAGACCTCGGCGGTTTGCCGAAGGGTGTTTATACCATCATGATAGGCAGCACGACGAAGAAGTTGATAGTGGAGTAATCAAAGATACACAAAAGCAAGAGGCTGTGTCAAGCTTGAATTTCGACACAGCCTCTTGTGCTTTTATCCATCTGTCGAAATTCAAGAATCAGAAACCTCTTCTTCGTATTGAGAAATTATCAAAATACTATCCATATATCATTATTTCCCCAATAATGAAGTAAGAAAGCAAAACAGGTAAGTCGGCGGAATTTTCCTCCTGTTTTGAGGTGATTTTCGACCGAAATACCGTCTTCTGAATGACAAAATCAAGTTCCATTGAAAGAAAACGCCATCTTTTCGCAAAAAGACGAAGTCTTTTGACTCGAAAGACTTCGTTTTAGCACCACTAACTCTTCGTTTTCTTGGAAAAAGACGGCGTTTTTCGACCGTCAAAACGCCGTCTTTTTCCGGTCGGTTTTCGAGATGTTTGCAAGGTGTTGAAATACAATCTTTTGCTTAACCCTTGAATACTCGGAAAATTTCGAGTAAATTCCCTCCGACGAAAAATTCGCAAGCCATGAAGTTAAAGGAATTGAAAATCGTTAAACTGCAATGCTTGCTGAGAGGTTGAAATGATAAAGAATGTGAAGAGGAAAGTTCTTTGATTTGATAAGAAAAGATGATGAGATATTTTTTGAAAGAAATAGGCTAGGCTAATTGTAGCCCAAGCATGCTCTTTTAATATCGAAAGAGGTTACGTGGGAGTAGTTAATGCCGTTATTATCCCAGTTTTTCTTTAAGTATTTGATAGGATTGGTAGTCGTACGAGATTTTGGTTTCAACACAATGCGCCGTACTTCGATATTGTTTGGATTAAATGAACAGTCGTTGTCCGGTGCTATACGAATAGCTGTCTCCTTTATATAATCCATGAATTTTTCCGAGGCTTCAATTTGTTTCCGAGCCTTGTCATTGCTCTCGCTTTTCATTTCTATCAACAGTACAAACATTTTCTCTTTTACGACAGCCAAAACGATGTAATCACAAAATGACAACAAATATTTGGGGCAACGATACTCACTCGCTTCGCCATGAGTGTTATTGAACATTGGAAGAAAGTTTTCCTTATCCATATCGAAGCGATACGAAGAATACTCAACTTCTTTATCATTAACCACTTCGACTTTTGAGTTTTTATCTTTCTCCTCGACAAATAACTTCCGGTCGTTTGCCCTGTATTTTGGAGCTAATATACGTAAATAAAGATTGTATTCGTTCATGTGTGAACTGTTTATTGTTGTTCGAGGCTGTTTTCCAAAGCTGCGTAGAGAGTTTCGACACGCTTATTTTGTTCATGTATCGTTTCATCGATACTTTCCACGGTAAAACCTTCATCATCGATAGGAAGTGATTTGGCTGTTACGTTATTTTTCTTGCCTGTCTGCGAAAAAAATAATACGGATAAATCAGCGTAATCAAGCAACATATCATCATTGTATCCCAATGAATGGATTGGTTCTTTTATTCCTTTTTTCAGTAAAGTTCCTCCCATAATCAGACTATTGAGTTCCCTGACTATATAATCACTATGAGTGCTGACTATTATACGCAAACCTTTGGCTGAAAGTAAAGCAAAAATACGAGCCAGCCACACTTGCACATTCGGGTGGAAATTCATTTCCGGTTCATCGATAATAAGCGTTTCCCCCTTGCCGGCTATATGACGAAGATAAATAACGAGACTCGCCATTGTTTTGACTATCGATGAAGACATGTGGAAAGGAAGACGTTTTGTTTTCGACATACCATCGGCGTGAAATTCCACTTCACCTTCTTTTGTCGTATCAACTTTTCCTTGAAGCAGTTTTGTCTCTATAATATCTGCAATTTCAGAGTATGGACTTACGTACTTTTGTACATTACTGAGATCGTTGGCAATCCGAAGACTGTCTCTTATGGGTTGCGGATAACGACGCGAGGAACTGTTTACAATATCCAATATATCGATTTTCGGATTATTTGCTTGTTGCTGTATTTTGTCGATAAGTTCGTTTCGGCTTAAAGATAACTCTGTCTTAAATGTATAAATGCTGTTACGTTCCACTGTAAGCATTCTTGCTCCGTATGCTGTTCGAAATGCCAAAATGTGCATTATCGCATATATATAACGCCATGCTCGCATATTTCTGAGGTCGAAAGCGACGGGATTGCACTCGAGAGAAACGATATCCGAATCTGCATTTTTTTTGATTTTGACAGTTGTGTTACCATCTTTCATGGAAATATCGATAGGGTCGTTCAAAGAATTCATGTAATCTTCCTCGCTGTATTCAGCTGTTATCATGAGATTGTTGAAAAGTTTCTTACTTGTAACATCGGAAATTCCGAAAATATTTCCGATTTGACCTCTTAGATCTCCACAAGTGAAAGCTAACCATTCGTCAATATATTCTTTCTTTATTTTGAACGTACCATCAGTTTGTAATTGCTCAAAAATAGTCTTGTAACAATTTTGTGGATGTATCACTCCGTTCGGAGTTAAAAAAGCTTGAAGAATATACGACGTATAAGTCTTTCCCGTGTTGTTCTTCCCACAAAATACGATAAACTTTTTAGATAAATCTATCTGTGCTTTTTTTACGACTCCCAAGTTTTCTATATTGAGTATCATAGCGATGAATTTACTGACTTGCAAAGATACGGAAATTTGTGAAAACTCCATCATTACGAACAGTGGTATATCGATACAAAGGTCTCATAGAATTTTATAGTGAAGAAAAAAGAAACTTGAACAAATCGGGAATTCTCTATACCCTTTCTCTCTCCAATTCCGAGAAATTCGTCATAGTATGTGTTCGTTTTCTTACCGCCCACCCTACTTTTCCCTTGATTATGTACTTGGAATTGTTGGAAATTCATATCTTTGCAGATTGTAAACCATAGGAAAGGAGGCTGAGGAAAAAGATTATATTGATTCAATACGTATTTATATGACATAATAAAGCGTTTTTGCTTATACTTGGCGTGTGGAATCTGGACAATTTCATACAATAATATCCTGAAAAGATAAGCGAGAAACGCTCACGATGTATTTCGTGGGCTTTTCTTATTCAGGATATTGGTAGTCCAGAACCACACACCGATAAGACACAAGTCCCACGTTTTTTTATGTCCGTACGCTAAGGGAGAATAAAGCAGGCTTTGCCTGCAAAATACAAATTGCCTTTGGGACTTGGGCAGAAATAAAAACAAGAAAAAATGATAAAATTAAAATTCGGCAAGCCATTGTGCCGATCGATAATTGCAGTGGCAATGATGATGCTTTCGCTCCAAGCGATGGCATACGACTTTTCCTACACCCATCAAGGGAAAACGCTTTATTACGATATCACCTCCTCAAATAGCGTTAAGGTAGCCGCTTGCGATACTACCGTAAGCGGTGAAGTCGTTATTCCGAGTTCTGTTGAATACAATGGCACTACTTACAGTGTTACCTCTATCGGAAACTCTGCGTTTGCCTATTGCAGCGGCTTGACTTCTGTAAACATTCCGAACAGCGTTACCTCTATCGGAAATTGGGCGTTTTCCTATTGCAGCGGCTTGACTTCGATTACTATTCCTAATAGTGTTACCTCTATCGGAAGCTATGCGTTTAGCGGTTGCAGCGGTTTGACATCGGTAACCATACCGAACAGTGTTACTTCCATCGGAAATAGTGCGTTTGAAGATTGCAGCGGATTGACCTCGATAACCATACCGACCGGCGTTACTTCCATCGGAGGAGGTGCGTTTAGAGGTTGCAGCGGTTTGACTTCGGTTACCATTCCGAACAGCGTTACTTCCATAGGAGGTGGTGCGTTTGAAGATTGCAGCGGTTTGACTTCGATAAATGTCGCTTCGGGCAATACGCATTATTCATCGATAGACGGAGTGTTATACAATTACGTTCAAGATACTTTGATGCAATGCCCGGGTGCAAAAACTTCGGTTACCATTCCGAACAGGGTTACCTCTATCGGAGTCTCTGCGTTTTCCTATTGCAGCGGATTGACTTCTGTAAGCATTCCGAACAGTGTTACTTCTATCGGAGACGCTGCGTTTTACAATTGCAGCGGATTGACTTCGGTTACTATTCCCAACAGCGTTACCTCTATCGGAGACTTTGCGTTTTCCGGTTGCAGCGGATTGACTTCGATAGATGTAGCTTCGGAAAATACGCATTATTCATCGATAGACGGAGTATTGTACAATTATGCTCAGGATACTTTAATCCAATACCCCGGTGCGAAAACTTCGGTTACTATTCCAAGCAGCGTTACCTCTATCGGAAAGGGTGCGTTTTACGAGTGCAGCGGCTTGACTTCTGTAAGCATTCCGAACAGTGTTACCTCTATCGGAGATGGTGCGTTTTCCTATTGCAGCGGATTGACTTCTGTAAGCATTCCGAACAGTGTTACTTCTATCGGAGACAATGCATTTTCCTATTGCAGCGGCTTGACTTCGGTTACTATCCCTAACAGCGTTACCTCTATCGGAAATTGGGCGTTTTTTTATTGCAGCGGCTTGACTTCGGTTAGCATTGGCAACAGTGTTACCTCTATCGGAGTCTCTGCGTTTTACGGTTGCAGCGGCTTGACTTCGATCAAATGTTTGGCAAGTATTCCTCCGCTTAGTACTACTAATCCATTTTATAACATTTCTGACATTTGTACTTTGACCGTTCCTTGCGGCAGTTCGGCTGCTTATACGGCAAGTGATTGGAATGCATACTTTGCAGGTCGTATTTCGGAAGATTTGTCCTTTGAGTTGTCTGTATCGGTAAACGATGAGGCTTACGGCAGTGTTGCAATAGAAAGTCCTTCTTGTGCAGTCAGAACTCTTACTGCAACACCAAATGAGGGCTACGAGTTCACCGCTTGGAGCGACGGCAATACCGAGAACCCGAGAACGGTAACAATTACAAGCGATACCGCTTTCATGGCTATATTCACCGCAAGTAGTTCGTCGTCTTTGCAAGAGGTGAATGCAAGAGAGTTTGCATTGTATCCGAACCCTGCGAAGAGTTTCGTGAACTTGGAGTTCGAGGCATTGAAAGAAAACACCTTGCTTCAAATCCTCGATCTCAACGGCAGAAGAGTAAGAACACTTGAACTCAAAGCCGGCGTTGAGACTTTGCGAATAGACCTCGGCGATTTGCCAAAAGGTGTTTATACCGTCATGCTCGGCAACACGACGAAGAAGTTGATAGTGGAGTAAGCCGATAAAACAACACAAAAAGAGGATACGCCACAACAACGTATCCTCTTTCTTTTTGAATACAACACAAGCTGAAAGGATTTATCGCTTATAGAGAGCCGGCTGATTCGCATATGGAATCGGCAGTATGATTTCATAATGTTTGCTGTTGCGGTAAAAAGCGGCTTACCAGTCTTTGGTATATTCGTCGCTGACTGTGCCTTGTTGCAGTTCTTGTATGTAGTTGCGGCAATCCACATCTATTTCCAGAGAAGGCGGTCGATCGAAATCGCCCTTGTAGAAATTAAGTTTGGGATTTTTCTCACACTTCTGCATAAACAGTCCATAGACAGGAAGTGCCATGGAGGCTCCTTGGCCTAAGGCGGTGCTGCGGAAGTGAATACTGCGGAGTTCTCCGCCTACCCATACGGCTGTTGCGAGCTTAGGATTTATGCCTATGAACCAACCGTCGGAATTATTGTCGGTTGTTCCGGTTTTTCCGGCTATGGTGCTGCGTAGTCCGTATTTATATCTCAGTCTTGCTCCGGTTCCGCTATCGACAACGCCTTTCATAAGTTCCAAAACCAAGTATGCGGTCTCTTCATCTAAGGCGGCATTGCTTTTTGTGTTGAATACCTCCAAAACCATACCTTTGTTATCGCATATTTTCGTTATGAAGATAGGTTCTTTATGCACTCCTTTATTGGCGAATGTTGCCATTGCTTCTGCCATCTCCATGACCGAGAGATCGGCTGTGCCAAGGCAGATGGAAGGAACGGCAGGCATAGGTGTGGTTATACCCATTTGCTTGACGAGGTTGATGACGGATTGCGGTGTGGTGTAATCTTTTATCAATGCTGCCGAAATAAAGTTCACTGAATTTGCCAATGCCCATTTCAAAGAGACCATTTCTCCTTCTCTTGCTTTGTTTGAGTTTTTCGGTGTCCAGTTATCGTAATCTTCAAAGGTTACGGGAGTGTTGGAAATTTCAAAGCATGGAGACAAATCGCTGTCTTTCATTGCTGCGGCATAGACGTAAGGTTTGAATGTAGAGCCAACCTGACGGCGACCGAGCTTTGCATTGTCGAACTTGAAGTGTTTGTAATTTATTCCGCCGACATAGACTTTTATGTGTCCGGTTTGCGGTTCTATGCTGACCATTCCGGTATTCAGAAAGTGTTTATAGTATCGCAAACTGTCCCATGGAGACATTACTGTGTCTTTATCGCCGTTCCAAGTGAAGACTCTCATCTTTGTTTTTTGCTCGAAGTCGGCTTTTATCTCTTTATCGTTCAGGCCTTCTTCTTTCAAGGCTCTGTAACGGTCGGAATTTTTCATTGCTTGCAGGTAGTATTTTTCTATATCTGCTTTACTTATTCCTGTAAACGGTGCATCACGATAGCCTTTTGTATGTTTGAAAAACTCGTTTTGAAGATATTTGAAATGTTCTTTCACTGCTTCTTCGGCGTTTTTCTGCATTTGATAGTTGATTGTGGTGTATATTCTCAATCCGTCTTTGTGTACATCGTATTGGTCGCCGTTCGGTTTGTAGTGGGTCTTGCACCAATCTTTCATATAATTGCGAAGCATTTCGCGAAAATAGGTTGCTATACCTTCGTCATGAGCCTGCGGATTGTATTTGAGTTGTATAGGTAGGGCGGATTTGGTTTCCAATTCTTCGGAAGTAAGATAGCCGTACTTCTCCATTTGAGACAGTACGGTGTTTCGTCTTTTCAAAGCATTTTCCGGATTTCTTACAGGATTGTATGTTGTCGGAGCTTTCAGCAATCCGACTAATACGGCTGCTTCTTCTACTTCTAATTCCGAAGGAAGCTTGGTAAAGAAAGTATGGGAGGCTGCTTTGATTCCGAAGGCATTGTTTCCGTAATCCACAGTGTTGAGATACATGGAAAGGATTTCATCTTTGGAGTAATTTCTCTCTAATTTGACTGCAACTATCCACTCTTTCAGTTTGGCATAAACCGTGCCGAAAGCAGACTTTTTCTCTCTCGGGAAAAGATTTTTAGCTAATTGCTGCGTCAGTGTGCTTCCTCCACCCGAACTTTTGCGACCTCCCAGTATCGTTTTGGTCAAAACCCTGAATAAAGAACGGGCATCTATTCCGGAATGTTCTCTAAATCTTGCGTCTTCTGTCGCGATGAGGGCGTTTATCATATTTTGAGAGATGTCTTTGTAGTTTACATTGGAACGATTCTGTATTCCGATATAACCCAACAACTCTCCCGAGTCGGCATATACCTCAGTGGCAAGATTGGCTTTGGGGTTTTCCAATTCTTCAAAAGTCGGCATAAATCCCAACCAACCGAAAGATAACATTGTAAAAAAGATTGCTATCAGGAATAGAACGCAAAGGTAACTTACCCACATGATCTTGACGTACCTTTTGTTGTCGCTATTCTGCTGTTGTTTTTTTAAGGGTTTCTTATTCTGCATTTGTTTTCTGCTTTCTTGTTTTGCTTAATCCTGATATTCTATGTGCAAACCTATGTCTCTTATTCCGATAAGAGAGCTATCGCTTGTCGCCTGATATATCTCGAATACATATCTGCCTTTCTGCTTAAACTCCACATTTTTCGCTATCCAAAAGCGGTTATCTTTCACATTGAAACTGCCCTTTCCTTTCCAAGTCCCATCAGGATAGGCAAGATAACATTCTATTGTGTCTGTTCTCGTAATGCTCCCATCAGGCAATATGGTTTTCATGAAGAAGTAAATATTGTTATAGGGATAGTCTGTAGTGTTTCGCACATTAAGAGCCATCTTATATTTGCTTGAAGTGTTCTTTACATCAAACTCATAAAAGATTTTGTCATCTGCTTTCCACGATTTGGAATCTATGGTTTTGTTTTCGTCATATACAACATTGCTGTTGCATGATGCAAAAAGGCAGAAGAAAAGCAGAAGTAAAAAACAATGCTTCAATCCTTCGGAATGCTGTTTGAATTTTAAGGAAACGGCGATTTTAGGTTTCATTTCTGTATGTCGGATTTGTTACCATTATGCTTTTCGGCAAAAGATTCTATATCCTCAGGCTGTATATTCCGCTTATTGTCTTGAATTATCTTTTTTACAGAGTTGACCGATAGGGGTATCAATTCAGGAGAATTTTGATAGGAATACCACATCAGACGTTTAAAGACATCGGTTTTATGATATATTGCCTTACCTTTCTTGGTTTCCAATACGATTCCTTGTTCCGGAAAAGATTTCAAGGCATCTACATAAACGTCATATTCATAGTTCAAACAGCATTTGAGCTTGCCGCATTGCCCTGCAAGTTTCTGCGGATTGGGGAAGAGTTGCTGTGTTTTGGCTACCGAAGTGGATACGGAGTGAAAGGAATTGAGCCATGTACTGCAACATAATTCTCTTCCGCACGTGCCTATGCCGCCGAGACGACCGGCTTCCTGCCTTGCTCCTATTTGTTTCATCTCCACTCTTATGCGAAACTCCTCTGCCAAAGACTTGATTAGTTGACGGAAGTCCACTCTGTCATCTGCTGTATAATAGAATATGGCTTTGGTTCCGTCGCCTTGAAATTCCACATCATTCACTTTCATCTTCAAATCAAGTCTATCTGCTAAGCGTCTGGTCTCAAAAATCATCTTGTCTTCCTTTTTTATGGACTGCAACCACTTTTCTATGTCCGTAAGCTTAGCTCTGCGGTAGAGTTTCTTGATATTATCATTGTCCTCCACCTTTTTCTTCTTCATCTGGATGCGACACAACTCTCCTTTCAGGCTTACTATTCCTATATCATGACCGGGTGTGCCTTCCACTGCAACTATATCTCCTTCACAAATCTCAAAACCTTCAGGCAGTCGATAGAAATCCTTTCTCGAATTTTTGAATCTGACCTCCACAATATTAAATTCGTTATCGTTTGAAGGCGTATGTATGTTCTCTAACCAATTATGTACATTCAATTTGGAGCAACTATCACGCTCCATCGTGCTTATGGGTTTGTAACATTCCGGTTTTTGGCAGCAGGCTCGCGAAAGCAGCACATTAGGTTCATAATTTGTTCTGCCCATATCAAAGTCTTCATCGAAATAAGGGTGAGTGAATTGTTCCAAATTCGCAAGAATTTCGTCCTTATCTTCTTGTTCGATTATCTTACGACCCGATTGCGCTATAGTAGAAATTGTTTGTGTGGTTTGCTCAGGCTGTTTGCTTGGTTCTTTTTCTGTATTTTCGCTTGTGTTTTCTATCATCTGTCTTATTATATTGTGTCTTTAAGTATGACCTTTTCTTATTTTCGGTTCAATTGTATGCCTATTTGCAGGCTTAAATCGAAGAACAGTATTTTGGAATTGGCGTTTCGGCTGATGTGATAGCGAGCCTGTTCCAATAATTTGAAGATTGCTGTTATGTTATTGCTGTTTACGAACTTGGAAAACTTATTCCGAAATTCTATATTCTCGTTTCCGAAGCAGCTTGCTTTAATTGGAACGCCCATACTGCACATCAGGCATTCACCAAAAAGCTTCGAGGCATGGGAAAGTAAGTCTTTCTGGCTTTCTCTGCCGGTTTTGGCAATCTGTTCCACCAAAATGGATATTTCAGAGGCTTTGCTCCTGTATTGAAAAGCCGCTCTTGTCCACTGAATGAAAAAACTCGTATATTCTTTCTTCGTTTCTGCCTCATATTGCAAGGCTTTTATTACATCACCCTCGGCGTTTGCTGCTGTGATTGCAGCTTTTTCAGGCTCAAACTGCTTTTTCTCGATAAGGAAACGCTCAATATCGGTTTCATCTGTGGGAAGTACTTTCACCAACTGCGTTCTCGACAATATAGTCGGCAGTATTGCTTCTGTGTTTTCGGTAATCAGTAGGAAGATTGTGCCATCGTAAGGTTCTTCAAGTATCTTTAAGAGTTTGGGAGCGACATCATGGCGAAGCCGATCTGCATTCCATATTATCATTATCTTATATGGCGACTCGTATGTGGTCATTGTCAACTCACGAACTATACTTGCGGCATCGCGTACATTGATTTCGCCCTGCTTATTGTCCACTTTCAAATATTCCAACCAGGAATTTATGTCTATGTAACCGTCTTTTTCCAATGCAAATGCCCGAAAGTCCTCCATAAAAAGAGCAGATTCATTGTTTTTATCGACCTTTTTAGTTGTTGTATTGGGGAATATGAAATGCAAATCCGGATGTGAGAGTTTGGAATACTTCAAACAAGAAGGACATTTGCCACATGAGTCTCCGTGAAGTTCGTTTTCGCCTGCATTTTCATAGTATCGGCGATTTGTACAACTGATAAATTGTGCATAAGCCAAAGCTAAGGCGAAAGTTCCACTGCCTTGGGCTCCGGAAAAGAGCTGTGCATGCGGCACCCTCTTCTCTCTCACCGCATCAATCAAAGAATTCTTTAATCGAATCTGTCCTACGACCTGTGCAAACTGCATTTCCTCCTTGTGTTTATATGATTTCGAAGCTCGGCATCTGCGATACAAAACCCGAAATTCCTGCAAAGGTATCAAATTTTGCCGCCACCTTTGCAGAAATACCCGATTTATTTCAATCAAAGAGCTTTTTAATCCCTGTTTCCGAAGATTCTCAGCAAGTAAAGAAAGATATTGATGAAGTCAAGGTATAATGCCAAAGCACCTATCAAAGCTATTTTGGCAGCAGTCTCTTCATTCCCCGCTTCATTTTGCTGCAAGGCGTTCTTGATTTTATTGGTGTCATAAGCCGTAAGACCGACAAAGACCAACACACCTACGTAACTGATAATCATACCCAAGGTTCCGCTTTGTAAAAAGAGGTTTACCACCGTTGCAATAAGCAATCCGATAAGGCACATAAAGCATAGACCGCCCACACCGCTTAAATCCCGCTTCGTAGTCAAACCTACGAGCGTCATTGCAGCGAAAGTACCGGCAGTAACGAAGAATGCAGTTGCAATATCGGCAGCAGCGTACGACAAAAAGATGACAGAGAGCGTCGCACCATTGATTACCGAGTATAGAACGAACAAAAGAGTTGCATTTACCAAGGAAAGCTTCTCTATTCTTGCCGAAACCGCCCACACTAAAGCCAATTCAGCTATAATCAATCCCCAAAACACCAATGAATTTCCGAAGATTGCAGACTGCAAAGCAGCATTTGTCGCAACCACAAAAGCCGTAAAGCCTGTGATTAACAAAGCCAATGTCATCCAAATGTAAACCTTAGGCATCAAAGCCGGCATCGTCAAAGTAGCATTACGACCTTTTTGTCCTGCAAGTTTGAAGTTTTCATTTTCCATATCACTGTTTTTTTGTTTCCGTCTGCAAAGATAAGAATTTCCTGTAACATAAACGAATACCGAAAACAGTAGAACCAAAGACAGATTTCTTCTCCCATAGCATCTCCTCCTTTTCCAAAGTTTGCCTTCCCCTTTTCTGCCCCACTTCCGCTACTTTTGCAACGTCATTTCTTCCATTTCCTCACTCGACTTCCGCTATTTTCTCACATTAAGAACCTACTTTCTCAGCACATATTTCCCACTCTCCACTACAAATCCGCTACCTCCTCTCTCCAAACTCCCTATTCTACGCTACCACCTACGCTATTTCCTCATCTTTCAGGCTGTTTTTGGCTTTGAGAGATTTGATTTCTTCGCGTTTCGGGTCCCGAAATCTCGAAACGCGGGACTTTTTGCACAAAAACGAAGAGTTCGATATGTAAAACCGAAGACTTGGGTGTGAAAATAAAGTTTTCGGAGTATGAAATCAGCGTTTTGAGATTTCAAAGGCAGAAATCACTGATTGCTATGCTTTACTTAACTTCCAAATCCTGCCGATTCTCACGCAAGCGATGGAGTTTGTAATGTTGAAATTCCTCATTTCAACATTTGATCGAATAGAGAGTTTATAAATAATGTGAAGCGGGAAAAGGACTTCGTAGAAGTCCGAAAAGACTTGATTTCCCAGATGAATTAGAAGTTCTAATGGTGGTTATAGAGGTTATAGAATAACTAGAAATTCTAAGGCTTATAGAAAATATAGAAAGGATAGAACTTCAAAGAAACTATATTTCCAGAAAAGAGAAGTAGGAGAAAGCGGATTGGGAAGGTAAGAAATCGGGGATTGAATGAAGAGAAAGGTGGGGATTTGAGAAAGGCTTTTGTTCTTTATCTTCTCAGAGGGTGTTTTTATCTGCTTACTCGGTCTTATCTGTGTCGTTTTTCTTTGTTTTTATCCGGTCAATTCATGTTCAAATAGGACGAAAATTTCAGAGAGTAGGAATAATATCAAATCAATTCCATGCGTGAAGCGTCTTGTCTGATGAAGATGAACAATAGTAGGGTGAATGCCCAAAGGGAAGAGCCTCCGTAACTTATGAAAGGTAGCGGTATGCCTATTACGGGTAATATGCCTATGGTCATACCGATGTTTATGAAATAGTGGAAGAAGATAATGCTTGCTACGCTGTATCCGTATATTCTTGCGAATTTACTTCGTTGTCTTTCTGCCATTTTAACGAGTCTGACACATAGGAATACAAACAAGAAAAGTGTTATTGCACTGCCGACGAAGCCCCATTCCTCGCCTATTGTGCAGTAAATGAAGTCTGTGTCCTGTTCAGGTACGAAATTGTATTTGGTTTGTGTGCCTTCCAAAAAGCCTTTACCAAGAAAGCCTCCGCTGCCTATTGCGATCTTACTTTGATTGACATTGTAGCCTACTCCTTTCAAATCTTGTTTCTTTCCCAATAAGACTTCTATTCTGTCTTTTTGGTGTTGTTCCAAGCCTTTTTCAAAAACTATATCAACAGCAAAAACTATCAATGACGAAATTATGAAGATGCCGAGGAAAAGCCATATTTTTGTTTTGTGAGATTGTCTCTTCACAAAGAGCCATGTCCCAATGCAGAGAACAAATAATATTCCTATCAATAGATATTGGTTTATAAGTAATGCGGCAATGAACAGCAAGATACATACTGCTCCGAAGATAAGTACGTAACTCGATAATCCTTCTCTGAACAAGGGTAGTATAAAACTGAAAAAGACCAATGCCGAACCTGTATCGTTTTGCAGTAGTACAAGTAGCATCGGTATGGCTATGATTATGATTGCCGACAGTTTGGTTTTCCATTGTTTAAAGTCTGCATTTATGGACGATAAAGTTTTTGACAAAGCCAATGCTGTTGCTCCTTTTGCAAATTCGGAAGGTTGAATACCGAAATCGCCGACTCCGAACCATGATTTCGCTCCTTTCGTTTCCGAGCCGATAACCAGAACGGCTATCAGCATGAAGATAAAAATCCCGTAAATCACATAAGCTGTTTGTGTAAAGAACTTAGGGTCGAGTATTAGTACGAACAAGGCTATCAATAATGCTGCTCCTATCCAAAGGATTTGTTTTCCGTATCTGCAAGAGAAGTCGAATATACTGCTATGGTTACCGTCATAGACTGCTGCATAGATATTCAACCAACCGAAGAAAATCAAAAGCATATAAATCCCTATAACCGTCCAATCGAGATTATGTATCAAATTCTTATTCCTTCTATCCATCTCTCAAACTTTTGATTTCTTAGTTATGCTTGTGTACTTTCTTCGGTTTTATTTTACGTACCAAAGGAAGAGATTGGCAAGGATTTGTTTCCATATATGTTTTCTCCATATCTTTTCGTTCGACCTCTCCTTTCAGATACTTTTCTATTATAAGGCTTGCAATAGGTGCTGCCCATGTTCCTCCGCCTCCTCTTGCGTTCTCTATGTAAACAGCCACTGCTATCTTTGGCTTGTTCATCGGTGCAAAGCAAATAAAAACCGAGTGGTCTTCTCCAATATTCTCTGCGGTTCCGGTCTTGCCGCATACTGCTATATCATCTATCCTTGCCCGCCTTGCAGTTCCGCCTCCTTCATGAACAACTCCCCACATACCTTCCACTGCCAAATCCCAATACGAAGAGGCTATAAGACTGTAATGTTTATGAGAATACTTTATAAATTTCTGTCTTTTGTTTTCATCTCCGAAACTTCTGATAAGATGCGGCGAAATATACCAACCCCGATTGGCTACCAAAGCAGCAAAGTTCGCCATTTGAAGAGGGATAACTCCAACTTCACCCTGACCGATGGAATTGGAGTATATGGTGTGAAAGTTCCAGCCGCTCGGATACCATTTGTTGTAAAACGAAGTATCGGGAATGAAACCTTTCTTTACACTCGGCAAATCTATATCCAAACGCATTCCGAAGCCCATTCGCTTTGCCGCCGTCGTCCAAAGGGACAATCCGTATTTACTGTCAACTTTTCCTGTCGCAGGGTTGGTTTGCTGGATTATCTTTTGGAAAACTCTGTAAAAGTAAGGGTTACAAGACATCTTTATTGCGTCTCTTACGCAGGTTGCAGAGGGGTGATTATGACAGCCGACTAATCCTTTATCACAAGCAAAGCCGGTGTTCGGAGTGATAACCCCCATATCCAAAGCAATCAGAGATTGTGCTATTTTGAAGATACTTCCCGGTGGATACTCCGCCATGAGAACCCTATTGAACAATGGTTTGGATATATCATCTGCCAATTCTTTGTAATTCTTGCCTCTAACTCTTCCGACCAAGAGGTTGGGATCGTAATACGGAGCGGAGACAAAACACAAGACCTCTCCCGTCTCGGGTTCTATCGCAACGATGCAACCTCTTTTGTTCGCCATTATCTGCTCGGCATATTTCTGCAACTCTATGTCTATTGTGCTGTACAGATTTTGACCTGCTATGGCTGCTGTATCGTATATACCGTCTTTGAAAGAACCTTTCTCCCTGTTGTGAACATCGACAAGCGTTATCTTGCTTCCCTTTCTTCCTCTCAACAACTCTTCGTACGACTTTTCCAAGCCGCTCATGCCCACATAATCCCCTTTCTTGTAGTAAGGGTTCTTTTCTATCATCGCTTCGTTTACCTCTCCGATGTATCCCAACACATGACAAGCCACCGCTTCGGGATAATAACGCAAAGTTCTCGACTGTGCATAGAAACCTTCATAAAGGTAAATTTTCTCTTGTATCGGAGCAAAGTCTTCTTTGCTGATTTGCTTTTCGAAAATAGAAGGAGCATAGGGAGAATATTTCCTTGCCTTATCCATTTTCCTGATGAAATCCTCCTTGCTTATCTTGAGAAGGTTGCAAAACTCTGTTGTGTCTATATTCTTCACCTGACGAGGAATGACCATCAGGTCATAGACCGCTTCATTATAAACGAGCAATTTGCCGTTTCTGTCATATATCAGTCCTCTTGCAGGGTATTGTGTACGATAACGCAAAGCATTACGATTGGCAAGTTCCGTATAAGAACTGTCGAATATTTGCAAATAAGCAAGTCTTATCAGATAAACCAAGCCGACTGCCACAAAAATTCCAATCACAACGTAACGTCTCGATGATAACGGATTTCTCATTTTTTTCTTGACTCGTATATAATCGAAGCCTTTTTCATACGTTTGCAAAATTACAACAAATATGGGTAGCAATGGAAGAGATGAGAGAAAGAATATTCGATTTGCAGTCCGATGAAGAATTTGACAAACTATGTTTGGACGTATTTCGATACCAATATCGGAATAATGATGTTTATTCCCGCTGGTGCGGCTTGCTCGGAAAGGGAATAAATAGCGTAAATTCTCGTAAAGATATTCCTTTTTTGCCGATAAGCTTTTTCAGAACACATAAAGTCGTCAGCTTCAAAGAAGAACCCATTGCGTTTTTCAAAAGTTCGGGAACATCTTCCGCCACAGTAAGCAGGCATTGGATAAGAACATTCGACCTTTATGAAAGAAGCTTTCTTTCCAACTTTGAACAATTCTTTGGCAAAACCGAAAACTATTGTTTCATTGCCCTGTTACCCAACTATCAACAACAAGGAAATTCCTCTCTCGTCTATATGATGCAAGGACTTATCTCTCGAAGCAAATACTCCGAAAGCGGTTTTTATCCGCACAAAGTAGAAAAAATACGAGATCTTCTTTTACACAATGAATCTCTCAATATCCCAACAATTCTTTTCGGTGTCAGCTATGCATTATTGGATTTGGCAGAAGCATACAACTTCAAATTGCAACATACCACCGTATTTGAGACCGGAGGCATGAAAGGGCGTCGCAAAGAACTGCCGAAACAAGAACTCCATAAAATACTTTGCCAATCCTTGGGAGTGCAAAGCATTGCTTCCGAGTACGGAATGTGTGAACTTTTCTCGCAAGCCTATTCCAAAGCAGATGGTTCGTTCTATTGCCCCAATCAAATGAGGGTAGATATAAAGGAAGTGAATGACCCTTTCTCCAATTGTTCAATAGGAAAAGCAGGAGTTATCAATATAACCGACCTTGCAAACATAGACACTTGCAGTTTCATTGCAACAGAGGACATCGGCAGAAAACACAAGGACGGTAGTTTTGAAATATCGGGCAGATTGGATAATGCCGCCATCAAAGGCTGCAACCTTATGTATGAACTTTGAAAACATTCATCATCTTCACCCTATCAGCGAAACGCCGTTTTATTTAAGGCTTCGGAAAAGACTTGGAATTCTTATGTCGTAAAAATCGGTTGTCTTTTTGATTTTCTTTCATTCACACCTAATCATTATTCTTGCAAATTTCTCATTGTATTTTGCTATTACCAAAATAATATGTATATTTGCGGGCTGAGAGCGGTGAGTTTTTTGCTCTCTGTTTATTGGAAGCGTTGTGCTTTGTCCACCAGTGAAAACCTGAGAAATTTTCGATACAAGGATAAAACATAATGGTTTCACGCTGTGGCGTGAGCATCATGTTCATTTCTTAGTATCAGGGTTATATTCTCAGGACCTTCATTGGGAGAAATGCAAACGTGGTTCACGCTTCTTTTGTTTGTTTATCTCCCGCCGAACCACAGGGAACTTAATCTTTTTTGCAATATGAAAAAATTGCTATTTGTTTTTGCGGCAGTCGCAGCCGTATTCGCCTTTATTTCTTGCGACAAATCTTCGAGTGAACAACTCAAAGCAGAGTATCTCCCATTCAAAACAGATGAAAAAGATGCTTGGGGCTTACTCGGAAAAGACGGGAAACCATTGTTCAAAGATGAATTCGAGGGAGAAATCTCTCCATCTATAAACGGTGTATTTGCCGTCGAAACCAAAAACGGCATATCTCTTTACAGAACTTCCGAAAAGCCTGAACTGATTAAAGGATGTGAAGACCTGAAAGCAGTCGGAATGATGAATGAAGGGCTTATTCCAATCGTCCGAAAAGGGCAAAGAATAGAGTATGTGGACAAGGACGGTAAAACAAAGTTCGTTCTCAATCCGTATAAAAATAAAGAAATAGTATCTGCAAGCGTTTTTACCGATGGTTTGGCAGCTATAGGAACAGATGATGAGAAATACGGCTTCATCGATGCCAAAGGTAAAGTGGTCATAGAGCCGAAGTACATTTATGTTTCTGTTTTCAATGAAGGACTTTGCCTTGTTCAGAAAATCGAAAAGAACAAAGATAACTTGATGGTCATAATCAATAAAGATGGAAAAGAAATCAAGAAATTGCCAAAAGACATATCCATAATAGAAAATACCGTATTTAAGGAAGGTAAATTGTATGCAGAAATCGGAACAGGGGAAAACAGACGTTGTGCATTTTTCGATACCAAAGGAGAAATCATACGAAAGTTGCCGAAAAAGGTCGAACGGGTTTCAGATTATCAAGGAGACTATTACATTTATAGCGACGGGGAAGGAAATAAGGGCGTAAACAATATGAAAGACGAAACCATAATAAGAGCAAAATATGAATCGATGGAATTTGTAGGCAAAAAGACTTTCTTGGTTGAGAAAGGAGATAAGTGGAACTTGATTGATGATGAGGATAATGTGATAAAAACTTTTGAAGACTACACAATTATGAGATATTCTGACGATTGGGAATGCTTGCTTGGTACGGATAGTGATGGTAAAACAGAATTGTGGAATACCAAGGGAGAGAAAATATCCAATGAAGCCTTTGTGTTGAAGAATAGTTCCTACCCATGCAATCCAATAGTTAATTCCGACTATTTCGATGTGGCTGCGACAGCGGAGAAACTTACGAATTGTATTTCGGATAACGGTATCGGCAAAATAAAATTAGGCGACAGCATGCAGCAATGGTTGGACAGTGATAAACCCGCTTTATATAGAGAAGAAAATACTGCCATGGTATATGCGTTTATGGCAGAAGTAGAGAATATCAATAAGTGTCAATTAAGTCTGTTGGTAATCAGTAAAAATCCTATAACAATAGAGAAATATTCAACGGAGTATTATTACGGATATTCATTCAGAAGCTTCAACGGATATGGGTTTAATCCGAATGCAAAGGTGAATAGAGTATCTTTATTACTGGAATTAGATACAGAAGACAAGGTGAAAGACGTAGAAAGTCTTGTTTCGGCTTTGAGAGATAAGTTGATAAAGAAAGGATACAAAGTGAGTAAACAGGGAACCTTTGGATGCGAACTCTCAAAAGGTAATAATACATTGGTTGTTGTTCCATTGATTGCAGATAATGAACCGGCTCTTATAATGGAACTCATGCATACATCGAATAGAACCATGATAAAATCTCTTGAACAAATAGAAAGTCTCTATAAACAAGACAAAGAAAGATATAAAGACAGAGAGAATCAAGAAGTGGAGGAGCCTTTTCCTTGCGAAATAGGGGTAGAGACGGCAACAGAAGAAGTAGAAGTGGCGGAAGTACCCGTTATGTAGATATTAGTAGCATGTCTTGAACGGTTTTCCATAAGATTACCGAGACTTGATTTTTCATTTGGTTTTACTCTATTGGGAAGGTGGCTTCCCCGGATTGGCGTTTCACAAAATTGAAACGCCGAAAGAAAAAATTAAAACGCCCTTCTATTTTTCCGAAACGGCGTTTTATTTTTCTTTGTTCAAACAAAGATTGGATACAAATGACGATTTAATATTTCCTCATTCGCTCTATTGTGTCAATTCGCTCCTTTATTTGAATGATCTTAGAATCTTCTTCGCCAAATTCTTCTCGAGAAATGGTTAATGCTTTGTTGAGATATTGCAATGCCTTGTGATATTCGGCTTTATAAAAGTAAATATCTCCGATGTAGGAATAGACATCTACCAAAGCAGGGGAGTTGGAACCATAGTATGTTTCTTCTATTTTCATTACCTTACCATAGTAACGCAATGCTTTATTATATTTCTTTGTGTCAGTATAAACACGCCCCAAAGCACTATATATATATTGTAATTCTAAGGACTCTTTATCGCCAAACTGTTCATTTATTTTTCTTGCCGTATGATAGTATTGTAATGCTTTGTCATAGTCCTTGAAATTATGGTATTCCTCTCCTAAACAGAGAGATATAAATGCAAAATCGCGACTCTTTTTACCGGATATTTGCTTGTAAATTTCCTCTGCTTTATGATAATAAAGTAAAGAGTTGCCATTGTCATTCTTGTCGGCGTAAATGTGCCCTAATTGCTCGTATATACTTGCTAAATCCAAATTTGTTTTATCGTAAACCTGCTCGTATATCTTTCTTGCTTTGTGAGAAGATTCAAGGGCCTTATCATAGTCTTGCTTTACAGAATAAAGGAATCCCATTTGTCTATATAAAGATGATAAACAAAGACAATTTTTATTCAGATTCTGCTCTCCAATTTCAGTTGCTTTATTGAAATAAAACATGGCTTTATCGTGATTTCCTCTAATCCAATAAACGTCTCCTATATTGCAATAGATCTGTATCCAATCGGAATCATCATCTGCCGAAACCGTATCTCCGAACTTTCTACCTCTGTTACAGTCTTCCGAAGCAAGACCTGAGATATGCATTATGTCAATGTAAAACAATGCAACATCACCAAGCCATTCCATATTGGTGGTATCAAGTAACGAACGTTCAACAAGGTAATATACGACAGAATCAACTTGATCGCTTTCAGAGAATATTTTGGCTTTTGTCAAGTATTCTTCGGCTTTGCTTATTGTTTTACTATCGTTATTTATTTCTTGCGATTGTGCCTGTAGTCCGATTGCGACAGCAAGGCTCAGAATAAATAATACTGTTCTTTTCATCCATCCACTGTTTTTATTGTTTCAGTTATTATATTCACTATTGAAACCTATGTACGATTGCAAAAGTACAAAAAACGGTATAATAAGTATTGCTTTCCTTTGGTAGATTATCTTTTTCTTGATTTCATCTGCTAATTGCAACATTTAATCATTCAAACAGACGATAAGAAATCTATTTTTCGCAAAGCAAAAAACAAGGGAGGGTGTTTACTTGTTTGTATTTGCTTTGATGGAAATTGTTTCGGGAGTGTTTGCGGGGTAATATAAGTTGAAACTTTCCGTTCTACAAGAATGGATAAATGGAGAAAGAAAATAGCGATATTGTATGGCAGAGAAGGATTACAGCAAAGGGATAGAGGCTGATGCGGAAGCTATATTCGAGGTAATGGCTCGCAGGGTTTCGCAGGAGGAATTACAGAAGATAAAGGAGGCTTTCCGCTTGGCGTCGGAGGCTCACAGAAATCAGAAACGTAAAACAGGTGAACCATATATCATTCACCCCATTGCGGTTGCCCGTATCGTGGCAGAGGAGATGATGTTGGGTGCTAATCCGGTTATGGCGGCTTTTCTGCATGATGTTGTCGAGGATACTTCTTATACGATTGATGACATAGAGGAACGTTTCGGCAGTGATGTGGCTTTTCTTGTGAAGGTGGTTACCAAACAGAAGAAAGAACATTATGAAATGTCCAAACAGTTGGATAATTTCAAGCAGATGTTGGACTCGATGAAGTATGATATCAGGGCAATTCTCGTAAAACTGGCGGATCGTCTGCATAATATGCGGACGCTTGAAAGCATGCGTCCCGATAAACAAATGAAGATTGCGGGTGAAACGGATTATATTTATGCACCTCTTGCCAATCGTCTTGGGTTGTACCGTATAAAGACAGAGTTGGAGAACTTGAGCTTTCGTTATCGCTGTCCTCGTGAGTACGCTCAAATGGAGAAGATGTTGCAAGAGGACAGAGAGGACAACAGGGAGGCTCTTGATATTTTTGTAGGACAGATAGGGAAAATCCTTTCTTCTCATGGAGTAGAGGCAAGGATTGAAACGGAGTATCGTATGCCTTACAGCATTTGGCGAAAAATGCAAAAGGAGCAGAATGATTTCCAACACATAGACTTCAAACATTATGTGAATATCATCTTCCCTGAGGTTTTGAAACTGACGGAGAAGAACACTTGTCTTTTGATATATTCGCTACTTACGGATAGGTTTAAGGAAAAACCTGGAAGTATTTCCAATTATGTGGATAATCCTAAGGAGAACGGTTATCAGAGTTTTCACTTGAAACTTCTTTCCGAAAGAGGGAAGTGGGAGGAAGTTCATATTTGCAGTGAAAGAATGGTGAGGGATTCAAGTCTTGGTTGTGTATCGTCAAGAACGGAGGGGAATATAGCAATATGGTTAGAGAAATTCAAAGAGGTCTTGAAAGATATAGCATATCACGGTTTGCAGGATGGTTTCATAGAAAACGTTGTAACCTCTTTCTATAATGATGACATAATGGTGTTCACCCCGAAAGGCAAGTCGGTTATTCTGCCTAAGCGGGCGACTGCTTTGGACTTTGCATTTGAAATTCACAGCAAGTTGGGGCTGCATGCCAAGGTTGCACGCATTAACGGAAAATTATGTTCCGTCAAAACAGAATTGCGGCGTGGCGATTGCATAGAGATAGATTCGGATAATGAGGTTGAGCCACAGGCGGATTGGATTGATCATGTACTTACTTATAAAGCGAAGAGGCATTTGAAGACATTTCTTTCAAAGACGTATTGTCCGCCTTACGAAAGATGTCCGCATTGTCTTCCTATTCCAGGCGAAGAGGTGGTAGGTTTCAAGGAGACAGACGGCAGTGTGAGCATACATAAGAGGAATTGCCCTGTTGCCATACGGCTTGCATCACAGTATGGGGACAGCATAGTATCGGTGGACTTCCGTGAGGAGAAAGACTTGCTTTATCCGATTTGTATTCACATCAAGGCAGTGGACAGGTATCACTTGTTAAGCGATTTGACCGACTGCATAACCAACAGGCTCGGACTTTCTATGACAAGCCTCCATACGATTACGGAGGATTTTATTGTCGATTGTCGCATAGGCTTCGGCATACATTCTTTCGGAGAGTTGGAGGATATTATCTCTCACATCTATAAGATAGAGAGTGTCGAGGAGGTGATGACGGAAGAGGCAAAAGGGTAATTCTTTTCAAAGATATCGTGAAATAAAACCAAGATACTTGTTACGGAAACGGGCATTGTCTGTTTTTTTACCTCACAATGGCAGAGTGAATATTCGGAAACATAAAAGCAGAGGCAGAAACGAAAGTTTCCACCTCTGTCTTTAAACTAATATGAAAAAGAATCTTCTAATTGTTCACTATGTTTTGGAACTCTATCAAGGATAGGTATCTCTTGAATTCCAAATCATTTTTAGCTTGATACTTGTAAGCAGGTTCTTGTTTGCAAGCCTCTTTCAAGTTCTTGGTCAAACCGGGAACATCGTCCAAGCGAGCGTAGCATACTGCTCTCAAATAATATACTTCCGCTGTTTGATCCATGCAGCAATCCAACGTTCTTATTGCATTGCCTGTATTACCGGTCAAAAGTTGCAAAAGTGCAAGATTGTAAGTGCATTTTCTTCCATCAAGTTTCTCGGCAGCTTCTTCGTATTTGCCTTGTTTGATAAGAATGATTGCTTCGTTCATTTGAGCTTGCTCATTGCCTGCGGCTATCGACTGTTGGATATAGTCGTTTGCAGCATTGACATCTTTGTTTGCAAGGCTTAGAAGTGCAAGATTGGATAGTATTTCTCCGTTGTTTGGAGATAGCTTATCTGCTGTTTCAAGAAATCTTTTTGCGTCTTCGAGTTGATTCAAATAAAGGGCAACAGCTCCGGCATTGTTCCATGCTCCCCATTCGGAAGCGAAACGTTCGGTTGCTGCGGTATATATTTGAAGTTTGCTTGCGTAGTTATGTGTGAGAGTAGCTGCATACATAAGTTCGTCATAGGTAAGTTTGTCCGGGTCGGATACTGCCATCTTGGCTATTTCCTGCTCTGTTTTTTGCACTCCGGAGAAGTTGAAGGCAATCTCTCCTCTACGTAGCGTAGGCAGTATTTCCTCTTCAATTTGACTGAATACGACTGACATATTCCTTATTTCTTGTTCTCTTCTTATTTTGTCAGGTTGAGATTTGACAACGTTGATGACAGTATTCTTTTCTTTCAAAGAAGAACCTTCCACCAAACGTACGAAGTTTTCCCAGTCTTCTCCCTTGGCACTTGAAGTTATGACAACGTCTTGTTTTGCCTGTTCAACGTATTTCTTTATGTCGTTCTTCTTTATATTCTCGGCTTTAGCTCTTTCCGTCAAGGCTTCTGTCAACATTCTATCAACCAAATTTACGGTTGTTTCGGCTCTTTTCTTGGATAATCCAATGTTGAAACTTTCTTCTCCCTCGGGTGAAGCCCATGCGTTGACAAATATCTGACGTGGTATTTGATTGTTAACGATGTAACTCTTCATGCTTTCATAGCTTCTTTTGGCATCCATCTTTTTATTGAGCTTATTATCCCAATTAAGCGATGCCATATTAACTGTGAAATAAATGTCGGTTGTCATTATTTCGTCAGTATTCACTGCGTAATTGGCAGGTGCCATGCTCAAATCACCTCTTATATCCACCCTGTTGGAAGTTGAGTTTACGCCTTCGGCTATCTTTACATTTCCAAGTTTCAATGCTCCCTGATTTTCCATGGCTTCACTCCATGTGGCATTTGCTTCGTTGACTTCTTTGGCTTTATATGCTATCGGATTAAGATATAGCTTTGCACTTTCCATTCCTTGGCGATATGCAACCGTATCTTTGTAAACGAATCTGCCGCCACTGCCCTTTTCTATCGTTTTACCATTACCCTCAACCTTGGAACCTTTCAAATTCATAGGCGACAAAATCACCTCTCCTGTTTCCCAAGTCAATACGGGTTGCAAATAAACGACGGCATTTTTTTGGAAATACTTTTCAGGAATGTTTCCGTTGATTGTAACGACAACTTTGTCTCCATGCACTTCCATAGGGTTAGGCGAAATCTGATACCTTACAGTATTGTGCTTCTTTTGCATTGTTTTGATGCTGCCGCAGGAGCCTGCAAGCAAAGCAATTCCCACACAAACAGCCACTGTTCCCAATATTCTCTTTCTCATATTCAAAATGATTTGTTATAATACATCTCTAATTCACTATGCCGTATCTGCATAATACAGCCTTGCAAAAGTAGTAATAAAAACCGAATTGGAAGAGATTGACTCGGATTTTTATCATTTAAGCCTGCTCCTTTTCAAAAGATAGGGCAACATTATTTGATCAAAACCCTTGTTTATATCGGCTTCAATGAAGTCAATCTTCATATTATTGCATTGATTTCTTATATATTCTGCTTTGGCTTTTACTTCTTCGCAATACTTATCCCTTATTTCCGAAGGTGTAAGCTTTACTTCCTCCCCGCTTTCCACATCAATGAAACGATATGGTCGCTCTTTATAATCCAATTCTACTTCTTTTGCCTTGTCGCAAACATAAAACAGAATAATCTCATGTTTATTATATGTCAGGTGTTGCAAAGATTCTATCAGCTCATCTGCCGATGTTGCAACTGAAAAAAGGTCTGTGAAGATTATAACAAGGCTGCGTTTGTGAAGCACTTCCGCAAGTTTATGCAAAGCTTTGTCTATTCCGGTTGTCTTATTCTTTGTTTTCTCGCTTAGAATTTGTTCAAACAGCGTAAAGATATGCTGTTTATGTGCGAAGCTTGTCCCTGTTTCGGAACAGTATTCCAAGTTTTCGCTCACAAGAGAGAGAGCAAAAGCATCTCTTTGCTTGTAAAAGAGATGGCAAAGGCAGGCTGCCGCATACACGGAAAAAGAAAACTTTGTCGGATTCTTGAAATCCGCCTTTCTATCATAAGGAAAATACATGGAGGAAGAGGTGTCCAAGACCAACATACATCGCAAATTCGTCTCTGCTTCATACTTTTTGACAAAGAGTTTATCGGTCTTTGCGAACAGCTTCCAATCGATATGCTTGGTCGATTCTCCCGAATTATAGAACCTATGCTCTGCAAATTCGACCGAAAAACCATGAAAAGGACTTTTGTGCAAGCCGGCCATAAAGCCCTCAACCGCCTTTCCCGTCTTAAATTCTATGGAATCATAACGCCTTAACTCCTCTTGCCGTTCTAACATATAAAAACAAACGAAAGACAGATAGCCCGAAGTGTCTTCTGACACCCACAACTTCTGTCTCTCGATTTCCTTTAATCAGATTTACAAATACTTTTCTATTTTCTCTGCAAAAGCACTTTTCGGATTTGCTCCGACCATCTTATCGAGCAACTCTCCATTCTTTAAGAATATCACAGTTGGGATATTCCTCACACCGAATCGAGCGACCACCTCTGCGTTTCCGTCAACATCGCACTTTCCAATCACCGCCTTACCCTCGTATTCCTTTGCCAATTCATCGATAATAGGGGAGACTTTCTGACAAGGACCGCACCACGTAGCCCAAAAATCCACCACAATCAATTTGTCTTTCTCTGCTGCCACTGTTTCAAAAGTAGCGTCTGTAATCTCTAATGCCATAATTTTATATCTTTTGATTCGACCTTATAATATAATAGACTCTTCGCTGCAAAGATAAGAATTATTTGTCTTATACACCTGCACTTTGTCGAATTATCTAATTGCAAAACAATATTTCATTCGGAAAAACAAGGTGAAATCATGATTATTCCTTATTTTTGCAATCTCTAATACTACGTTGCCGATGCCGGAAAACCTTATCTCCAAACTTTGGAACAACCCGAAAAACAAAAGACTTATCAAAGATTTCCTTTTGTTTTCCGCAGCAACCGTAGCTTTCCATTTTCTATATTGGAACACTGATATGAACAAATGGCTCTTCGGCCCCTTCACAAACAGCATTTTCAACCTTTTCACAAGCATCGCATACGAAGGAAGTCGCATTCTGATGGACACTTTCAGCAGTCTTACATACGATTGTTACGATAACAGTTTCGCCTTTTACACACAAGACATCAAAGGAATAAAAAACCATTTTGCCATAATGGAAGTGGTACATGACTGTTCAGCCATAAAGCAACTCATGCAATTCCTTCTTATAATGCTGCTTTGCCCTAACAAACTCTGGAAAAGACTCCTCTATTTCAGCCTTGGAAGCATCATCATACTTCTTTCCAACATTGTGAGAATCTTCCTTTTGACCGAACTGTTCGGCCATAATCCCGACTCATTTCAATACTATCACGACTGGGTTGCAAGACCTCTGATGTATATTGTCATATTTTCCCTATGGGCAATCTGGATACAATTCTTCGCATACAAGAAAAACAAAGCACCGAAACAATCCTGACCACCCCATATTTCCCCATATTTCGCCCCGTCTCTCACCATCTCAGCACCATTTCCCTCTTTTCTGTGAGTGTTTCCGCTACTTCCACACCTCGCAAATATGCTTGAAACATCGAGTTGAATAAGAAAAAAGCACCGATCTCTATTTTGAATACCGGTGCTTGCAATGCTTTATTGTTTTATTTCCTATTTTCCTTTTTCCGAAGTTGGTTTGGCGATAGCTTCTCTCATCTCGGTGTCGGCCTTGATATTCTGCATTTTATAATAGTCCATTATGCCGAGATTTCCTTTACGGAAGGCTTCCGACATTGCCATAGGGACTTCGGCTTCTGCCTCTATGACCTTGGCTCTCATCTCTTGTGCTTTCGCTTTCATCTCCTGCTCAACCGCTATTGCCATCGCACGACGCTCCTCTGCCTTTGCTTGTGCTATGTTTTTGTCGGCATTTGCCTGATCGATTTGCAACTGAGCTCCGATATTCTTTCCAACGTCTATATCCGCTATATCTATTGAGAGTATCTCAAATGCCGTTCCTGTATCCAAGCCTTTTGAAAGTACGAGCTTGGAAATGGAATCCGGATTTTCCAAAACTTCTGCATGCGTTTTTGCAGAACCGATTGCGGTAACTATACCTTCACCTACACGGGCAAGAATGGTCTCTTCGCCGGCTCCTCCGACGAGTTGTCTGATGTTTGCCCTTACTGTAACTCTGGCTTTTACTATCAACTGAATACCGTTACTTGCAACGGCTGCAACGGAAGGGGTATCCAATACCTTGGGATTAACTGACATTTGGACTGCATCAAGCACATCTCTACCTGCCAAATCTATGGCTGTGGCTGTATTGAAATCCAATGCAATGTTCGCTTTATCCGCAGAGATAAGGGCATTAACGACGCTGCGAACATGACCTCCTGCCAAATAGTGAGCCTCCAACAGGTCGCTGCTTAAATTCAAGCCTGCTTTCTTGGAGTTAATCATTGCATTGACAATGATTGCAGGCGGCACTTTACGCCAACGCATAAAGATAAGTTGAACGAGAGATATTCTGACCCCGTTCAAAACGCATTGAAACCACAGATTTATAGGTACCAAATAGAAGAATACCAACAGCAGTACAAATGCCAATACGATTATAAAAATAATTCCGCTCATGATGATTTGATTATTTGGTTATTACTTTTGTTTATTTTTCTTGCTCTCTTACTCTTACTTTATTCCCGTCTATTGCCTCTACAATAAGAGGTGTATTCGGTTCAACGTATGAAGTCGAGGTATAAACCTCCAATCTTTGTCCGTTTATTTCTGCCATTCCCATAGGTGCCAAACGGGTTATCGACATACCTTTGTCGCCTATATGGATTTCCGTCTCTATGGTATTGACCTTGGAATCTATTTCCCTGTTAAGTGAAAAGCGTTTCCATGTTTTGGTTCTGAGGGAATAAACCAATAATATAATGCAAATGGCAAGCGAAACCACAATGGCAATGGTGCCATACAACACTCCATATTGCATAAACACCTCATAAATGCCGTAAACCAACAAGCCCACTCCGCATAAGCCTGCAATCGTCGTGCCGGGTATTGCTACCAATTCCAAAACCAACAAGGCAATTCCGCCCGTCAATAATAGTAAAATCAGAAATACATTCATAGAATTATCGTTTTTTAATTTGATTTTCTCCCTTTATCTCACCTCTGCACTAAGTCCCTTTTTCAAAAGTTCGGAACACATCTGCTTCAACTCATCATAACTTCCATGCTTCACGACACACAATCCCTTATAATGGATTACGTTAGTACAATTAACGGCTTGCTGCTTACTTAGCTTGCATATCGTTTGCAAACAATTTATGACGTAATCGAAAGTATGATAATCATCATTGAAAACAATCAATTCGTTTCCGCCCTCTTGCTCACAAAGCAAAGACAAACCACCTTGCGTTTCCGTTGAAACATCATGCCTTTCCATATCTCCCTACATTCGTTCCGGAACCTCTATTCCCAACAAATGCATTGCCGTCTTTATGGTCGAACCGACAAAATAAGTAAGACACAGACGCATTTGTTTCGTTTCCGTATTCTCTTCTCTCAAAATCGGAGTGTCTTGGTAGAAAGCATTGAAACTCTTTGCCAAATCGAAAACGAAATTAGCAATCAATGCCGGCGAATAAGTGCTGCCGGCCTGCTGCACAACGGCAGGGAAAGAATACAAAACGCTTAAAATCTCCTTTTCCTTAGTATTGAAAGCAAAGTCTTTGCCGAGTTGCAAGGATTTTATGCTCACAGCCTCCTTCTCCTCTGCTTTACGAATAATGGAACAAATCCTTGCATGAGTATATTGAATGAAAGGACCTGTGTTTCCATTGAAATCTATGGACTCTTCGGGATTGAACAACATGTTTTTCTTGGGATCGACTTTAAGGATAAAGTATTTCAATGCTCCCAATGCCAACTGCGAATAAAGCCTGTCGGCTTGTTCCTTTGTAAAACCCTCTGTCTTTCCATGCTCCTCGGTTTGCATTCTTGCCGTTTCCACCATTTGTTCAATCAAATCGTCCGCATCCACAACCGTCCCTTCTCTTGATTTCATCTTTCCGTTCGGCAACTCCACCATTCCATACGAAAGATGATACAAATCCTTTGCCCATGTCATTCCGAGCTTCTCCAAAACGAGTTTCAATACAGCAAAATGATAGTTTTGTTCATTGCCTACAACATAAATCAACCTCTCCGAACCGAAGTCCTCATGTCGCAAACAAGCAGTTCCCAAATCCTGAGTCATATATACCGAAGTGCCGTCCTTTCTCAACAACAACTTCTCGTCCAAACCGTCTTTGGTCAAATCAATCCACACAGAACCGTCTTCTCTGCGGTAAAACACGCCCTTTTCCAAGCCTTTATTGACAAGGTCTTTACCCAAAAGATATGTCTCCGACTCATAATAAACCTTATCGAAGTCTATTCCCAACTTGGCATACGTCTCTTCAAATCCCTCATAAACCCAAGCATTCATCTGCCTCCATAAAGCCAAAACTTCCTCGTCCTTTTCCTCCCACTTCTTCAACATATTCTGAGCTTCCAAGAGTATGGGAGCATTTCTTTCTGCCTCTTCCTCAGCCATACCCTTTGCAAGCAGGTCTGCAACCTCTTTTTTATATGCTTTATCAAAGGCAACATAATACTTCCCGACCAAATGGTCGCCTTTCATGCCGCTGCTTCGAGGAGTTTCCCCTCCCGAAAACTTTTTCCAAGCGAGCATGGACTTACATATATGTATTCCTCTATCGTTTACGAGGTTCACTTTCTTGACCGCATAGCCGTTTGCTTTCAATATCTCTGCAACCGACCAACCCAAAAGGTTGTTTCTGATATGTCCCAAGTGCAAAGGCTTATTCGTATTCGGAGAAGAATATTCTATAACGACAGGCTTATCGCCTCTGACAGCCCTGTAACCGAATGTCTCATTCCTGAAATTTCTTTCCAAGAAGTTCTTCCAATAGTTTTCGCCTACAACAAAGTTCAAGAATCCCTTTATCACATTGTAACTCTCCACCCATTCGCATGCAGCAACGACGAAATCCCCTATTTTGTTCGCAAGATCCACAGGATTCTTGCAACCGCACTTCTGCATGTAAGGAAAAACAACAAGAGTGAAATCTCCCGTAAATTCTTTCTTGGTAGCCGTAAGAGCAATGGTTTCCGGAGCAACAGCAACACCAAACCCCTTATTCAAGGCTTCCGAAACCGATTTCTGTATCAGTGTATCTATCATCTCAAAACAATTAGACTTTAAGGTCGGCTCAATCGACCGATTTGCAAAGGTAAAAAAATTCCTGCGACTTTCCAAAGCGAAAGGCATAAAAAAAGCGTTGTTCCTTTAAAGGAGCAACGCTTGATATTGCAATGAAACTACCGTCGATTATTTTACAATCAACTTTTTCGTCATTATCTTGTTACCGCAGAATATTCTTACGAAGTACGTTCCGTTTTGCAAATCGGAAACATTTATCGTAGTGTTCTCGGAACCGATGGTAGCATTCTCATATACCTTTTGTCCCAAAATGTTCACCATTTCCACTCTGTTTATTGCAGCAGGAGCAGATATGTTTAAAATATTCTTTGCAGGGTTAGGATAAATGCTTATTGAAGAGGAGATTGCTACATCAGCCAAAGAAACCACTCCATTATAAGTAAATCTTACCGCAACAGGAGTTCCTTGTTCATTGTTGCCATTGTAAGGCACTACGAATATACCATATTCATCTCCCTCTTCAAGAGGATCATTCTCAATGTTTATATTTTTATAGAACTTACGTTGAGCATTTCCGTCAATCATTTCAAATAGTTCATCATTGTCATATCCGTTTATTCCTGCAAAATAAGCATAGTAATAATAAGCAGTTTGGTCGTTCATGGTAGTGTTTATCGTTGCAGCACCGTCAACAACTTCAACGCTGACAGTAACCTCTGCCAAGCCGGTACCGCCTATTACCGTTGTGGATACAGGGTACATTTCAAGGTTGGAATATTGTCCATCCAAGTTTGCAGCCAAAGTGTAAACATTATATGTCGTACCAGGTGTTAATTCATTTACCACTCCGGAAATAGCCTCATATTGCTTTTTGTCTCCGGATAACATATATGCTTCAACAGAATCCGCTGTCCAAGACATGGAAGCTACGGTTGCAGAGTCTATGATTGTATAATAATAATGAGCAACCTCACTGTTCGGAGCGAAAGAAACGTAGAATGAAGTTGCTGTTACGCTGTCGGCAGGTATTTCAACCGTTACGGCAGGCGTTCCGTGTCCACCTACGGTTTGAGTAGCGAATGAATAAGTTTGAATACCGTCCGTTACACTGTCGATATTGTACGCCAAAGTGTAAACAGTGTAGTTTTCATTAGGGCTTACCGTCAATTTTCCGGCACGTTCAAAGTAATTCTTTGGTGCTTGTGTCGTGAAGTAATTCATTACGGAGTCATTGTTCCAGTTGTCGGCAGCAAAGTCTGAATCTTCATATATCAAGTAATAGTAATAAGAGGTCGAGGCATTAGGTGTCATAGTCAAGTAAACAGAAGTCGTTGTAATGCTGTCAGCGGGAACATTAACCGTTACGGCTGCATCTCCATGGTCTCCGATTGCAGGTGCAGTGAAAGGCACCGTGAACATCTGTGCAGTTTGATTTGCGTCCAATGCTACAACATATACATTGTTTGTTTCTCCCGGAGCAACCCAAGATGCATTCATTGTTACGGTTTGAGTACCCGTTGCAGGAGCTTCCGCATTATCTGCCAATGCTGCAACAGCATCTGTTTCCGTCATTCCAAACATTTGGAGCAACTGCACATACTGTGCAAACTCCTGATTATTCGGATCGGCTGCCATGTAAAAATAAGAAGCCACTTCCGCATTCGGAGTGATGGTTGCAGTTAACTCACCGTTTGCAAGGGAAATATCCGTAACCTCGACAGACATAGCCTTGGCTTGGCTCAAGTTTAATTTTTTGATGTTGTCTTTGTCGATGCTTTTCTTTGCGAGGTTCAAAGTTCTCACACTCTCTGTCTTAGCATCTTGCTTATCGTTATTCAAACGATAAGTCTTCTGTGCCATTGCTCCCACTGTCATTACAAGAGCAAGTGCCAATGTCAATACTTTCTTCATATACTTATGATTTAAAATTGTTTTCTTTCAAACCCTTTTTCTATTTGGAAAAACAGAGTCGTTTCACCATGGAAACGACTCCGATATGTTTTTCATTGCTTTCCGAACGGAAATTATTCAACGACCAATTTCTTTGTTGCCACTCCGCTTTCAGTGTACATCTTTACGATGTAGTTACCTGCTGCAAAGTCGGAAGTATTTACTTTTATGGAGTTTGCGTTAACGTCGCTTGTAAATACAAGCTGACCCAAAACGTTTACTATCTCACATTTGTTGATTTTGAAAGAAGAAGCCAACATTACTTCGCTTTTTGCAGGATTAGGATAAACATAAGACAAAGAGTTCAACTCGACATCAGACAAACCCACTGTTCCTTCAACGATAGGGAAGATAAACAAATCGCAATCTTTTTGATATCCTGACATCATAGTTACCCAACCATAATTGCCTGCGTCGTCAACAATGCTGTAAGAATAAGAATTTTCTCCTGAACCACAACCAAAAGGTGTAGATGCAACAGCCAAAAGATTATATGGATCATTTTCTGATTGAACATTAAGCTCGCCTGTTTCAACAACACAAGCTACGCTGCTCGCTGTTACAGGAGATGAGAATGTTATAGTTGTAAAATCTTCTACCAAATCAGTTGCCTCTACGCTACCCTCAGCCAATACCGAAGAAAAATCTGCAGACATCAACTGTATAGGTATATTTTGTTCAATCGGTGTTTGTACCATATTAGCAATAATAGTTGCAATACCAAAGATTTGTACATTTTGTCCGAAGTTGTAAACCTCTGCATACTTCGTATCGCCATAAAGGTTTTGACCTGTACAATATCCTATAAATTGACCTTGGTGTTGCGCTTGATAAAATTTAATGCTGTCAAGTGTTGCACAAGATTCATCGAATTGAGTGTAAATATCCGTTGATTTAGGTGCTTGAACATTGATTTTCTTAGAAGCCAAAGAAATTTCAGCATCGCTTTTCTTTTGAGCCATTACGCCCATTGATAGTCCTATCGCAAGGACTGAAAGAATAATTCTTTTCATTTCTGTAAATCGTTATGGTTAATCATTATTTTCTGCCTGCAAATATACACTTTTTCTTCCGTATAGCAAGAGGCAGGCATGCTTTTTTATCGTTTTTTTTCGTACTTTCATTCATTTTCAAGTCTTTGAGATATGACGGGATTTTGCTGTTTATGTTTCCGATTCCTTGTTTGAAAGAGCATTTTCAGCCATTGATTTCCATATTGCCTGACAAGCCTCTGACAAAACGCCGAAAGAATTTTCCAAAACGCCGTTCTGAGAAATTCTTTCGGCGTTCTGATTTTTTCTTTCGCCCTTTGATTTTTGCGGTATTGAAGAGGCTTTTGAGGGATAGGCTTTGATGTTATTTTCTTTTGTTCTAACTTTGCAGCAAATTGCAAGGCGATGATAAAGCATGATGATAAAGTGAAAATATTGGAGGCTGCCCAAATAGCGGACGTGGTCGGGGCTTTCGTGCCGCTGAAAAAGCGTGGAGCGAATTACATTGGCTTATGCCCTTTCCACAATGAGAAGACTCCTTCCTTTAATGTCAATCCTGCAAGGGGCATTTTCAAGTGTTTCGGTTGCGGCGAAGGTGGAGATTCCGTTTCCTTTTTGATGAAGCATGAGCATTATACCTATCCCGAGGCTTTGCGATGGTTGGCTGAACGTTATCATATTCATATTGAAGAGACGGAAGCCACGCCGGAAGAAAAGGCTGCACAATCGGAAAGAGACCGTGTGTTCCATGTAAACGAGTTTGCTCAAAAGTATTTTCAAAATCTGCTGTTCAATGATGAGCAGGGCAGAAGTACGGGGCTGTCTTATTTTGAGGAGCGTTGCCTGAGGGAAGATACGATACGCAAATGGGGTTTGGGTTATTGCAAAGACAGTTGGGACAACTTCTGTCTCGCCGCAAAGGCTGAGGGCTTTTCCGAGGAGGATATGCTTGCTGCCGGTCTTGTAATAAAGAATGAAAACACGGGTAAGCTGTATGATCGTTTCAGAGGCAGGGTAACTTTCCCTATTTATAATATAGGTGGCAGGGTATTGGGATTTTCTGCCCGCATACTTTCTTCCGACAAGACAAAAGCGAAGTATGTCAACTCTCCGGAAAGCATTATTTACACCAAAGGCAAGGTTCTCTTCGGTCTGCACCTTGCCAAGGACGCCATCGTGAAGGAAGACCTCTGTTATTTGGTGGAGGGCAATATGGATGCGGTGATGATGTACCAGAACGGAGTGAAAAACGTGGTAGCAACTTCGGGAACGGCACTTACGGAGCAGCAAACCACTCTGATAAGGAGATATACACGCAATGTTACCGTGCTTTATGACGGCGACAATGCAGGGATAAAAGCCACATTCAAGGCTGTGAACATCTTTTTGGAACAGGGATTGAACGTAAGAACCGTTTTATTCCCTGACGGAGAGGATCCTGATTCTTTCGCTCGCAAACATACGATGGATGAATTTCAGAGCTTTTTGAAGGAAAACTCACAAAACTTCATCATCTACAAGACCAATCTTCTGCAAAAGCAGGCTGCGAACGACCCTATCAAGAGGGCGGATTTGATAAGGGACATAGTGCATACCATTTCACTTGTTCCCGACCTTTTGGAGAGGAATACATATTTGCAGGAGTGCAGTTCCATTTTGCAAACGAGCGAAGAGGTATTGGCTAAGGCTCTAAAAAGGCAACTCTTTCTCAATCGGGATAAGAAAAACAAGCAAGAGTCAACTCAATCCGACATTACTGAACAGCTTATCCACGATACCCCGATAACAGAGAAGCAGGAAATAGAACTAAATCCCGATTACGAACAGGAAAAAGCCATAATAGAGATATTATTTAAGTATGGCGAGATGATGACGAGGCAGGAAGTTTTCGGAGATGACGATACTTTGGAGTATAAAGACGTATTGACGGCAGCTTATATTGTTTGCGATATAGTGAATGACGACATTCATTTCAACGACGCTTTGTTCGGTAAAATCTTTGAGCTGTACCGGCAATCCATATATGACGAAAACGCCGTTCCTGAAATCGATTTATTCAAATCCAACGAAGACGAGCAAATCCAAAAACTTGCAGCCGAACTCCTCATCGGCGGTAGGGAAATCAGTCCTTTGTGGTTGGAAAAGAATATCTCCGTTCCCGACAAAGAAAGCAAGGAAGTAATCGATCGCCTTATCTCAGACACTCTTTTGAGATTTAAGTTGCATAAGGTGAACGCCTATATCAAACAAGTGAATGAAGCCATTAAAACAACAACAGAGCCTGATGTTATGATGGAATTGCTCTTCAAGCACAAGCAATTTACGCTCATAAGAAACAAAATAGCGAAACAACTCCGACAAGTCTTCTCTTCATAAAACACCCACGGCATAAGGCTTGTCTGAAAACAAGAAAGCGGCAGAGAAATTTCCGGAACATCTCTGCCGCTTGACGTGAAAACATGATAGTTTACAATTCTCACGCGAGAAATTACACTTCTATTTCTCGGAAGTCTTCTTTCGGAGTTTCAAGGTTAGAAAACCCTTTTGCAAACAAGGCTGTTCGGAAAGCACCAAATTCATTGCATCTTTTTCTCCCTTCATGAAGATATGCACCAAAGTATCATTGACAACTTCATATCTGCATTCCGTCGTATCCTCAACATTGGTTATGATTGCCTTGTCGGTCAATTCCATATCCATCGGGAAGACATCATCAGGCGAAGAGGCTGTCAGTTGCAAAAGAAGCACATCGGATAATAACTTCATCGAAGTAGAATCGTCCGCAGGAGCCTGTTCCTTATCATCATTCAAGAATGAGGCTTCCAAGACTTCATATTTTCCCAAGTAATCGGGACTCTTTGAGCATGATACCGCCGTTATGGCGAGCAAAAACGCAATCATGCAATACGAGAAACATTTTTTCTTCATATCCTTATACATTTTATCATTTACAATATCTGTTTTAACCCTTAATTTCGCTCAATCACAACAAGAGGTTGACAAGTCGTGAAGTGTTCACTTCAAACGGGTACTGCGAAGAGGAGTAGCGAGGCATTCTCTTCGGTAAACATGGCTTCGCACCCCCGATTAAACGAATTTATTCTTACAAATATGGAATATATAGTCCGAAGCATAGCTCCATGTATATATTTCGTAAGTTGCAAAGCAAGATAAACAATCCCGACACATCGCAAAATTTACATTTGACACTGCAAAGATACATTGTTTTTTTAACCTGCAAAATTTTCCTGAAGAAAAAAGTGTTTCATATCTTAGAAATAGAGATTGTTTTTATTGTAATCGGGTAACTTTTTAGGAGGAGAAAAAAGATTAAGGCTGAAATCCATATATGAACCACGCCCCTTTTCGCTACCTTTGCCTCGCAATTAACAGGGCAACTATGAACAAAGGTACGGATTTATCGCTAATCCACCATTGATTGTCATAGAAGGCAAATCAAACACTCCGGAATTTCTCCGGATTGATGACAATGATAAGTTTATAGATGGCTGTTAGTGGGGGTTATTTTCTTCGCTTTATGGTAATCCAGTTGGTTTGGAGGTGAGTGGAACGACGGTTATTGCCGATTCTTCGGATTGTTTGGTCGTTGGTTCTATACCAGCCTTCGCTCCAAGAACCCATGTCCAAATAAATTGCTTGCTCAGCTCCTATTCGTAGCAGACAGGTGGTAAAAGTGTCTATATGTATGCGGTCGTTGGTTTCCACAATAAAGGGTTCTTGGTTTGCAATGACCAAGGCTCTTCTTGCACTTGTTCGATTTTTGAATACGTTTGTCGAAACAGGATTATATTCATTTGCAAGCAACATTTGTTGAAAGTAATCGCCCTTTTGCGATATTGCTTTGCTTATGCTTTCTTCTCGGTTTTGAGTTAAAGGGTATATTCCGACTGTTCCGTCAATGATAAGACAATAGCCTGTTTCGCTTTCAGTGCTGTCTGTACGTAATTCGCCCTTGCAGACATTAGTTCCCACGATGTGTTCGGGGGCTTTGGAGGTAAAGGCTGCTACCATACACAGAGCTATATTGGTATCGAGTTCATCGGGCTTGGTTCTTTCAAAGGAGAAAACGGCTCCTGCTCGCGGTGCATATGTGATGAAATGGTAGTCTGTTGTGTCCATCGATATGCTGAATGTGTCTATCTTGATATAGTCTGCCGTTGTTTGTGCTTTGACTGCTATCGTGCTTAAAAGCAGTATCAGGCAAGTTGAAATGATTGTCTTTTTCATGTATTCACGGATTAAAAAGATTAAGGGTACACGATATTCCGCATACCCTCTTTATTTGTTTAACTGATTTGTCCTTGACTAAGCTTTCCCTATGGGATTGATTTGTTCGTATGGTGTGCCGGATTGAATATCGGATATGGTACCGTTGTTCATCTCGTATTTGCTTATGTTGTCTTGCAAGGCTGCCAAAAGTTTCTTTGCATGTACGGGTGAAAGTATGATACGACTTTTCACTTGTGCTTTAGGTACTCCTGGCATTACTTGTATAAAGTCCAAAACAAATTCGGTAGGAGAATGCTGTATCAACTGTAAGTTGCTATATACTCCTGTTGCTATATCCGGTGTCAGTTCTATATCCAACTGACCTTGTTTCTTATTGTTTTCCATTTTATCGCTATTTGAATTTTCGCTCTCGGTCAAAAGCCGAGAGCGAAAACCTTGGTTTCTATTCTGCTACGGCAGGTTTTCTGCCTCGTCTTACGGGTTGAATATTTTGTGCGTTTTGTTCTTCCATTTGATCCTTATTTGCAACCATTGCATTTGAGTATTCCGCCAATCCTGTACCTGCCGGTATCAAATGTCCTACCAAAACGTTCTCTTTCATTCCCAACATATAGTCTGTCTTTGCGCTTATGGCTGCTTCGTTCAAGACTTTTGTGGTCTCTTGGAATGAGGCTGCTGACAAATAGCTCTTGGTTTGCAATGAGGCTTTGGTTATACCTTGCAATACCTGACGGGCTGTTGCCGGCATGGCGTCTCTTGCCACGATAAGAGCTTTATCTTTTCTCTTTAATGAGGAGTTCTCATCTCTCAACTTACGAGCCGTGATGATTTCTCCATTGTGGCAGTTTTCGCTATCGCCTTTATCCTCTACGACTTTCATTCCGAAGATATTGTCATTTTCTTCTTGGAAGTCTAATTTATTGACCATTTCTCCTTCAAGGAAGTGTGTATCTCCCGGATCTTCAATTTCCACTTTTCTCATCATCTGTCTTACGATGACTTCAAAGTGTTTGTCGTTAATCTTCACACCTTGCAAACGGTAAACCTCTTGAACTTCGTTCACGATGTATTCTTGAACTTTCATAGGTCCTTTGATTGCCAAGATGTCCGCAGGCGTTATTGCTCCTTCGCTTAAAGGTGTTCCTGCCTTGACGTAGTCGTTCTCTTGTGCAAGAATTTGTTTTGTGGTTGGTATGAGGTATATGCGTTGTTCGCCTGTCTTACTTGTAATGACTACCTCTCTATTGCCACGTTTCAATTTCTTGTTCAAAGATACAACACCGTCTATTTCGGCTACAACTGCTGAATCCGATGGGTTTCTTGCCTCGAACAATTCTGTTACTCTCGGCAAACCTCCCGTGATGTCGCCTGCTTTTCCAAATGAACGCGGTATCTTGACCAATGAGGTTCCTTGTTGTATTTTTTGTCCGTCCTCTACTGTCAAGTGAGCTCCTACCGGTATGTCATAGGTCTTAAGGATTTCTCCTGCATCATCGATTATACTGATGGAAGGGTTCTTTGATTTTTGACGGGATTCTATTATGACTTTATCCTGCAATCCTGTTTGGTCGTCGGATTCTATTCGGTACGTTACGCCTTCCAATATTGCGTCATATCGAATTGTTCCTCCTACCTCGGATATTATTACTGCATTATATGGATCCCATTCTGCAACAACATCGCCTTTATGTATTCCAACATTGTTTTCAAAGTATAATTTAGCTCCATAAGGAATATTTCCTGAGGAAAGTACGGCTTGTGTATTAGGGTCAACTATCCTCATTTCGGCAGAACGTCCGATGACTACATTGTATTTTGTACCATTTTCGTCGAAAGGAACAGAACGCAATTCGTCTATTTGCAGAATACCATCGTACTTTGCCTGTAATTTAGAACTTGTTCCTATATTACCGCCTGCAACACCACCGACGTGGAAGGTTCTAAGTGTAAGCTGTGTTCCCGGTTCTCCGATTGACTGTGCTGCAATAACTCCGACCGCTTCTCCCTTTTGAACCATCTTACCTGTTGCAAGGTTTCGTCCGTAACATTTTGCACAAACTCCTCTCTTGCTTTCGCAAGTCAATACGGAACGTATTTCGACTTCCTCTATTGGCGAGTCTTCTATCTTTTGGCAGATGACTTCCGTCAATTCATCACCTGCTTTTGCTATGATTTCACCTGTTTGCGGGTGTATGACGTCATGAACTGTTACTCTACCAAGTATTCTGTCATACAAACTTTGTACAATATCCTCGTTTTTCTTCAAAGCCGTTGTCGGAATTCCTCTCAATGTACCACAGTCTTCTTCTGTTATGATAACATCATGTGTTACATCGACCAATCGTCTTGTCAAATATCCTGCTTCGGCTGTCTTCAAGGCGGTATCCGCCAAACCTTTTCTGGCTCCGTGTGTGGAAATAAAGTACTCCAACACAGACAATCCTTCCTTGAAGTTGGAGATAATAGGGTTTTCGATGATTTCGGCTCCTGTCGCTCCGGACTTCTGAGGTTTTGCCATCAATCCACGCATTCCGGTAAGCTGACGTATCTGCTCTTTACTACCACGGGCTCCGGAGTCAAGCATCATATATACCGGATTGAATCCTTGACGGTCTTCGGATATGTGCTTCATAACGACTTCGGTTAGTCGTCTGTTGGCATCTGTCCAAATGTCTATGACTTGATTATAACGCTCGTTGTTCGTGATAAGTCCCATTTGGTAGTTCATGGTTACTTCATCAACGGAATCGTTGGCTTCTTTTATCAAAGCAACCTTTTCTTCCGGAACCAAGACATCACCAAGGTTGAAAGACAATCCTCCAACAAATGCCATTCGGTAACCCAAATCCTTTATATCATCAAGGAATTGAGCTGTTTTTGCCATTCCGCATACTTTCAAAACGTCTCCTATGATGTCTCTCAATATGCTTTTCTTCAACACTACATTGATGTAGCCATACTCAGGTGGAACAACAAGGTTGAACAACACTCTGCCGACTGTCGTTTCTATTATTTCGTACTTAGGTTCTGCATCTTCTGTTCTGAGTCTCCTCAACTTTATATTTGCATGAAGATCTATTCTGCCTTCGTTGTGTGCTATTTGAACTTCCTCTGAGGAGTAGAAAGTCATGCCTTCTCCTTTGACTTTCTCTGTTTTGTCGGAAACCTTGCCTTTGGTCATATAGTACAGACCCAAGACCATGTCTTGCGAAGGAACTGTTATCGGTGTTCCGTTTGCAGGGCTTAATATATTGTGAGATGCCAACATAAGGAGTTGTGCTTCCAATACGGCTGCATTACCAAGAGGTACGTGAACAGCCATCTGGTCTCCATCGAAGTCGGCGTTGAACGCTGCACAAACCAACGGGTGCAATCTGATTGCTTTTCCTTCCACCAATTTAGGTTGGAATGCTTGAATACCCAATCTGTGAAGAGTTGGAGCACGGTTCAAAAGAACAGGGTGTCCCTTCAAAATATTCTCTAAGATTTCCCAAACTCTCGGATCTTCTCTCTTGTCAACTATTTTCTTTGCAGATTTTACGGTTTTGACAATTCCTCGTTCCAACATCTTTCTTATGATGAACGGCTTGAACAACTCCGATGCCATATCTTTCGGCAATCCGCACTCGTGCATTTTCAAATCCGGTCCGACAACAATTACGGAACGTCCCGAATAATCGACACGCTTACCCAATAGGTTTTGACGGAAACGTCCTTGCTTTCCTTTTAAGAAATCGGACAAAGATTTCAATGCTCTGTTAGAATCGGATTTTACCGAACTTACCTTCCTTGAATTGTCAAACAAAGAATCGACAGCTTCCTGCAACATACGTTTTTCATTACGCATAATTACATCGGGAGCTTTTATTTCTATCAATCTCTTCAAACGGTTGTTTCTTATTATAACCCGTCTGTACAAATCATTAAGGTCGGAAGTTGCGAAACGACCTCCGTCCAATGGAACGAGCGGACGCAAATCCGGTGGTATGACAGGAACAACCTGAACAATCATCCATTCAGGTCTGTTTTCTTTTTTTCTATTTGCCTCTCTAAACGCCTCAACAACATTCAAGCGTTTAAGTGCATCATGTTTTCTTTGTTGTGAAGTTTCGTTGTGTGCCTTATGCCTTAACTCAAAAGACAACTTATCCAAATCCAAATCTCTCAACAAATCGTAGAGAGCTTCTGCTCCCATCTTTGCTACGAATTTATTTGGGTCTCCATCGGGTAATTGACGATTTTCCATCGGCAATTTTTCCATGATTTCAAAGTATTCCTCCTCTGTCAACAAATCCATCTTGGAAATTTCAAACCCTGCTGCCAAACCGGGATTGATTACTATGTATTTCTCATAATAGATGATTTGGTCGAGTTTCTTACTCTGAATACCGAGCAATGAACCTATTTTGTTTGGAAGTGAACGGAAAAACCATATATGTGCCACAGGAACAACCAACTTAATATGTCCCATTCTCTCTCTTCTGACTTTCTTCTCCGTTACCTCAACTCCACATCTGTCACATATAATTCCTTTGTATCGTATTCTTTTGTATTTTCCGCAATGACATTCCCAATCCTTTACCGGTCCGAATATTCTCTCACAAAACAATCCGTCTCTTTCCGGTTTATATGTCCTATAATTGATGGTTTCAGGTTTCAACACCTCTCCTCTTGATCTTTCCTCTATCGATTGGGGAGATGCCAAACTGATTGTCATCGATCTAAATGTGCTGTTTATCTGATTTTCTTTTCTACTCGCCATAATTGTTAGCCTTAAAACTGTCAATGAAATTACATCAACTAATCAAACGATACCTCCAAATTCAAACCTCTCAACTCGTGTACCAAGACGTTAAACGATTCAGGTATGCCCGGTGTAGGCATATTGTCGCCTTTTACTATTGCTTCGTACGCTTTTGCTCTTCCGACAACATCGTCGGATTTTATGGTCAATATTTCCTGCAAAACGTGCGATGCACCAAAAGCCTCCAATGCCCAAACCTCCATTTCTCCAAATCTCTGTCCTCCGAATTGTGCTTTACCTCCAAGCGGTTGTTGGGTGATTACAGAGTATGGTCCTATACTTCTTGCGTGCATCTTGTCGTCTATCATGTGGTGCAATTTCAACATATATACATAGCCGACTGTTGCAGGCTGGTCAAAAACCTCTCCTGTTTCACCATCTCTCAAATAACATTTTCCATTGCGAGGCAAGCCGGCTTTATCCATATATCCGTTGACATCTTCCAAAGTGGCTCCATCAAATATAGGGGTATGAAATCTAAGATTCAACTCATGACCTGCCCAACCAAGCACAGTCTCGAAAATCTGTCCGAGGTTCATACGGGAAGGTACACCAAGCGGGTTTAGAACTATATCCACCGGTTTTCCATTATCCAAGAACGGCATATCCTCCTCACGTACTATCTTGGCAACAATACCTTTGTTTCCGTGACGACCTGCCATTTTATCTCCGACTTTCAATTTTCTTTTCTTGGCTATATATATCTTAGCCATTTGAACAATTCCTGACGGCAAATCATCTCCTATGGTTGCGGCATAAGTCTGACGTGCCAATGTTCCTTGAAGTTCTCTGCACTTTATGTTGTAATTGTTCAACATCTCTTTAACCAACTCATTGGTTTGTGCGTCCGTCGTCCAATTATTAGGGTTTACATTGGCATAATCTATCGATGCGAGAAGTTTTTGATTGAACTTTGATTTCTTAGGAACAAACTCTTCATTATAATTGGAATATACACCTGCTGAAACTTTGCCTGTCAACAAAACAAACAATTTGTCGATAAGCTTATTATTCAACTCTTTCTCCTCTTTATCAAACTTCTCTTTCAGTTCCTTTGCAATCTCATTATCTCTCTGTCTGGACTTCTTATCTTTGATAAACCTTGTAAACAAACGTTTGTCTATGACAACTCCACTGATTGAAGGCGGAACTTTCAAAGATGCGTCCTTAACGTCTCCTGCTTTATCTCCGAATATCGCTCTCAACAACTTTTCCTCAGGAGTAGGGTCTGACTCTCCTTTCGGAGTAATCTTTCCTACCAATATATCGCCCTCTTTAACATGAGCGCCAATTCTTATCATTCCATTTTCGTCAAGGTCTTTCGTAGCTTCCAAACTTACATTAGGAATATCTCTTGTAAGTTCCTCCAATCCACGTTTTGTTTCTCTTACCTCTGTAATGAATTCATCTACGTGAACGGACGTGAAAATATCTTCCTTGACTATTTTTTCGGAAATTACTATGGCATCCTCATAATTATATCCTTTCCAAGGCATGAACGCAACTTGCAAATTACGTCCCAAAGCCAATATGCCATTTTTTGTTGCATATCCTTCACAAAGTACCTGACCTTTCACAACCTTATCGCCCTTATTAACTATCGGACGAAGATTGATTGAGGTGCTTTGATTGGTTCTGCGGAACTTGGTAAGTTTATACCTCTTCAAGTCATCTTCAAAACTTACCAATCTTTCATTCTCATCTCTATCGTAACGTATGACGATTTCTCTTGCATCTACAAATTCTACTATTCCATCTCCTTCGGCATGAATCAACACTCTTGAATCATATGCAACAGACTCTTCAATACCTGTTCCGACAATAGGAATATCAGGATTTAACAAAGGTACTGCCTGACGCATCATGTTTGACCCCATCAAAGCTCTGTTCGCATCATCATGTTCAAGGAAAGGAATTAAGGAAGCTGCTATTGAAGCAATCTGATTGGAAGCAACGTCCATCAAATCCACCTTATCAGGAGAAACAATAGGGAAGTCCGCCATTTGACGAGCTTTTATTCTTTCTTCTACTATTTTGCCATCAGAGTCCAACTTGGTTGCAGCCTGTGCCACAATTTTATCCTCTTCCTCCTCTGCCGTAAGATAAATAGGTCCTTCTTTCATCAAGACCTTACCATTCTTTACCTTATAATATGGCGTCTCTATAAATCCGAGAGAATTGATTTTTGCAAACACACTCAATGAAGAAATCAAACCAATGTTCGGTCCTTCCGGAGTTTCTATTGTACAAAGACGACCATAGTGAGTATAGTGAACATCTCGCACCTCAAATCCCGAGCGGTCTCTTGACAAACCTCCGGGACCCAAAGCAGAAATCCTCCTCTTGTGAGTTAACTCGGAAAGAGGATTTGTTTGATCCATGAATTGAGACAACTGGTTGGTTCCGAAGAAAGAATTTATAACCGATGATAAAGTCTTAGCATTTATCAAATCCGTCGGACTGAATACCTCATTATCCCTGACATTCATTCTTTCTCTTATGGTTCTTGCCATACGGGAAAGACCTACTCCGAATTGAGCATACAACTGCTCTCCTACTGTTCTTATTCTACGATTACTCAAGTGGTCGATATCATCAACCTCGGTTTTTGAGTTAATCAGTTCTATCAAATATTTTATTATACAGATAATATCCTCCTTTGTAAGCACTCTTGTGTCATCGCTTACATCAAGGTTCAATTTTCTGTTTATTCTGTACCTTCCTACATCACCCAAATCGTATCTCTTATCCGAGAAAAACAACTTTTCGATAATTCCTCTTGCGGTTTCCTCATCTGGCGGTTCGGCACTACGTAATTGTCTATATATATACTCAACAGCTTCCTTGGCATTATTAGCTGTATCCTTTTGTAATGTATTGAAGATTATCGAATAATCGGTGGCTGTGGCATCATCGTTATGCAACAATATCGTCTTGACTCCTGAATCCAAAATAAGATCCAAATGCTCCTGCTCCAATGTCGTCTCTCTATCTATGATAACTTCCGTCCTTTCGATAGACACAACCTCTCCTGTATCCTCATCAACAAAATCCTCTATCCATGCTCTGACAACTCTTGCAGCCAATCTTCTACCCAATGCTTTTTTCAAACTGGCTTTAGTTACTTTTACCTCTTGAGCAAGATCGAAAATCTCCAAAATATCTTTATCCGTTTCATATCCGATAGCTCTCAACAATGTTGTTATCGGCAACTTTTTCTTTCTGTCTATGTAAGCATACATGACATTGTTGATATCAGTTGTAAACTCCATCCAAGACCCCTTGAAAGGTATAATTCTTGCAGAATACAACTGCATTCCGTTGGCATGTGTACTTGTTCCGAAAAATACTCCCGGAGAACGGTGCAACTGAGACACCACAACTCTCTCCGCACCATTGATTACAAACGTTCCTTTTGGTGTCATGTACGGTATCATGCCCAAATAAACGTCCTGTATCTTTGTCTCAAAATCCTCATGTTCCGGATCTGTACAAAACAACTTCAACTTTGCTTTCAACGGAACACTAAATGTCAACCCTCTCTCTATACATTCATCTATGGAATAGCGAGGAGGGTCAATAAAATAATCTAAGAATTCGAGAACGAAATTATTCCTTGCATCGGTTATCGGGAAATTTTCGGAAAAGACTTTATACAAGCCCTCGTTAATTCTGTTTTCCGAGTTGGTTTCCAACTGGAAAAAATCTCTAAAAGACTTCAACTGAATATCCAAAAAGTCCGGATATTCAAAATGCTTCACAGACGCGAAACTAATTAAGGTTGGATTATTTTGTGCCAAGGTTTTTCAAATTAAAAGGTTAAAAAATAAGTTAGATACAAAACACAATAAAGGACGGGTATTCTTTTCCGAAGAATACCCTCCCTTACCTTATTGATTGTGGTGAAATGTCTTACTTAATTTCAACCTTTGCACCAGCTTCCTCTAACGCTTTTTTCAACGATTCAGCTTCTTCCTTGGTAACGCCCTCTTTCAATGTCTTAGGAGCTGCATCTACCAATTCTTTTGCCTCTTTAAGTCCTAAGCTGCAAAGGTCTTTTACCAACTTAACAACGTTAAGCTTGGAAGCTCCGGCTTCTGCCAAAACAACATCAAACGCTGTTTTTTCTTCAACCGCTGCTGCACCACCTGCCGCAGGACCTGCTGCCACAGCAACAGCTGCTGCTGCCGGCTCTATTCCATATTCTTCTTTTAGAATATCAGCCAATTCCTTTACTTCTTTTACGCTTAGATTAACTAATTGTTCTGCGAATGCTTTTAGATCTGCCATTTTATTTCTTGATTTAATGTATTTTACAATTTTGTTTTCTTACTCGGGTCTTTCCGATAAAGTTTTTATTACACCTGATAACGTGTTGCCACCTGACTGCAACGCTCCAATAACATTCTTGATTGGAGACTGTAATGCAGCAATAACGTCTGCAATGAGTTCGTTTTTGGACTTGATAGCAATCAATTCCTCCAACGCTCCATCACCTACATAGAAACTTTCTTCTACATAAGCCGATTTCAATACAGGCTTATCATTGCTGTTTCTGAATGATTTTATCAACTTTGCAGGTGCATTGTTCACGTTAGAAAGCATAACAGAAGTAGAACCCTTGAAAGTTGAGAACAACTCGGAATAGTCAAATCCTGACTTTTCCAACGCTTTCTTCAACAAAGTGTTCTTTACAACCAACAGTTTTACTTCATTACGATAACATAGCTTTCTCAACTTAGCCGTAGCAACAGAGTTCAAACCCTCTATATCAACGAAATAAAGATAAGAATATTTAGCTATCTCATTACCGATGTTTTCTATCAGTTGTGTCTTTTCTTCTTTTCTCATATTTCAACGTTTTACTTGCTTATTGACTTTGTATCCACTTTTACACCGGGACTCATGGTAGAAGAAACTGTTATGCTTTTCACATAAGTTCCTTTTGCAGAAGTAGGTTTCAATTTTATGATAGCCTGCAATACCTCCATCGCGTTATCGTAAATTTTATTCGCGTCGAAAGACATACGGGCAACGCTCGTATGGATGATACCGAATTTATCAACCTTGAAATCTATCTTACCGGCTTTAACCTCTTGTACAGCTTTACCCAAGTCCATAGTAACGGTACCTGTCTTAGGATTAGGCATCAAACCTCTTGGTCCCAACACCTTTCCCAAAGCTCCTACTTTCGGCATTACACTTGGCATGGTGATAATAACATCGACATCCGTCCAACCGCCTTTTATCTTGGTAATATACTCATCCAAGCCAACATAATCAGCTCCGGCAGCCTTAGCCTCTTCTTCTTTATCAGGTGTACACAAAACGAGAACTCTTTTGGTCTTACCCGTACCGTGAGGCAAGGTAACAATACCTCTCACCATTTGATTGGCTTTACGTGGGTCAACACCCAAACGAACATCCAAATCAAATGAAGCATCAAACTTAGTGAAAGTAATGTCCTTGACAATCTTTACGGCTTCCTCCAAAGAGTACTCTTTTGCAACATCGAACTTAGCTAACGCCTCTTTTGTTTTTTTCGATTGTTTTGCCATTAAATTAAATTTTTACTGAAACTACGTTGAAGACTTTACTCCTCAACAACAATACCCATGCTTCTTGCAGTTCCCTTGACAATGCTTATTGCTGACTCCACGGTGAAACAATTCAAGTCCACCATCTTTGCCTCGGCAATAGCCTTTATCTGATCCATTTTCAAAGTAGCAACTTTATTTCTGTTCGGTTCACCAGAACCGCTCTTCAACTTGGCTGCTTCTTTCAACTGAACTGCAACAGGAGGTGTTTTGATTACAAACTCGAAAGATTTATCTGAATAAACAGTAATGATTGCCGGAATCAACTTACCGGCTTGATCCTGCGTTCTTGCATTAAACTGTTTACAGAACTCCATTATATTCACACCCTTAGCACCCAAAGCAGGTCCTACCGGCGGAGATGGATTTGCTTTTCCTCCCGGAATTTGCAACTTAATCAATCCTGCAACTTCTTTAGCCATTTTACTAACGTGCGTTTAATAGGTAATTAAAAATATTGTCTGATAAATCTACTTGACAACCTGAACAAAAGACAACTCGACAGGTGTTCTTCTTCCGAAGATTTTCACCGTAACGGTAAGCTTCTTTTTTTCATTGTTGATTTCATCAATAACTCCGGAGAAATTATTGAATGGCCCATCTATTATTTTGACTGTTTCTCCAACGATAAAAGGTTCCAGCAATTCCTCATCATTTCCCATCATCTCATCAACCGTACCCAATATCCTTTTGACCTCATAATCCTGCAAAGGAACAGGCTTACCGTCCTTTTCGGAAAGAAAGTCAATAACATTAGGAACATTTCTGACAACATGCACAGTTTCTCCTTCAAGCAATGCTTCAATCAAAACATAGCCGGGAAACAACGTACGCTCCTTGCTCACTCTTTTACCGTTACGAACAGAAAAAACTTTCTCGGTAGGTATCAAAACTTGCGAGACAAAGTCATTCAAGCCACTATGAGATACCTCTGTTTCGATATACTCCTTGGCTTTCTTTTCTTTGCCTGAAACAACTTTCACCACATACCATTTCTTCGATTGTTCACTCATACCGGAAATTCTTGAAAAGATTTATCATTCAACAAAATATAAACTTCACATCACATCTCATAGGCACAAAGCCTTTGGGAAGCAAGATATGAAAATGAAAGATTATCCCATCATTCCATAAAGATAGCCAAGCAATCCTTTCCAGAACATAGTCGGATGAACACCTGTTACAATATCCATAAGAAAGATAATAAGAGCAATTATAAGAGAAGCCACAAAGACCACTACCGTACTATTGCTCAACTCCGACATCGTAGGCCATGATACTTTGTGTGCCAATTCATCATAGCTGCTTTTTACGTATTCGACTATCTTTGACATTTATTATTTTGTTTTTCGATTTGCAGGGGCAGAGAGATTCGAACTCCCATCAATGGTTTTGGAGACCACTATTCTGCCCTTAAACTATGCCCCTAAAAAGAGGTGAAGTCAAAGACCTCACCTATCTATTGTTTTTAATCCAATATCTTAGTTACCTGACCGGCACCAACAGTTCTACCACCCTCACGGATAGCAAAACGCAAGTTCTCGTTCAAAGCTATTTCGGATATCAAGTCAACTGTGATTGTCAAGTTATCACCCGGCATAACCATATCACGACCTTCCGGTAGAGTGATTTCTCCTGTTACGTCAGTAGTTCTGAAATAGAATTGCGGACGATAGTGGTTGTGGAATGCAGTATGACGACCACCTTCCTCTTTCTTCAAGATATAAACCTCAGCTTGGAATTTTTTGTGAGGATGTACAGAACCCGGTTTAGCGATAACCATACCACGACGGATTTCTGTCTTATCTATACCACGAAGCAACAAACCTACGTTATCTCCGGCTTCTCCCTCATCAAGGAGTTTACGGAACATCTCAACTCCGGTAACTGTAGATTTCAACTTCTCTGCACCCATACCTATTATATCGACTGCATCACCTACATGAATAACACCTGTCTCGATTCTACCTGTTGCAACAGTACCACGACCGGTGATTGAGAAGACATCCTCGATAGGCATCAAGAAATCTTTATCCTTATCTCTTTTTGGAAGCGGTATCCACTCGTCAACGGCTTTCATAAGTTCCAATACTTTGTCAACCCACTTTGGCTCTCCGTTCAATGCACCAAGTGCAGAACCTCTGATGACAGGAGTGTTATCTCCATCAAATTCGTAGAATGACAACAAATCACGAATTTCCATCTCAACCAAATCCAACAATTCAGGGTCATCAACCAAGTCAACCTTGTTCATGAACACAACCAAACGAGGAACGCCAACCTGACGAGCCAACAAGATATGCTCACGAGTTTGAGGCATCGGACCATCTGTTGCAGCAACAACTATTATGGCACCATCCATTTGAGCAGCACCTGTTACCATGTTCTTCACATAGTCAGCGTGACCCGGACAGTCAACGTGTGCATAGTGACGATTCTCTGTTTGATACTCAACGTGTGCGGTGTTGATTGTTATACCTCTTTCCTTTTCTTCCGGTGCAGAGTCTATCGTATCGAATGACTTTACTTCAGAAAGACCCTTAGACGCCAATACAGTTGTGATAGCTGCTGTCAAAGTCGTCTTACCATGGTCAACGTGACCTATTGTTCCAATGTTAACGTGCGGTTTTGAACGCTCAAATTTTTCCTTTGCCATAATTATTGACTATTTATTATTACTCGACTTAAAAATTAAACTCAACTCATCAGAGCCATTGACGAGACTTGAACTCGTGACCCCTTCCTTACCAAGGAAGTACTCTACCACTGAGCTACAACGGCATATCACACTTACAACAATAAGAACGAATCAATCCATATGACTCGCCCTTATTTTCGTGGAGCGGAAGACGGGGCTCGAACCCGCCACCTATAGCTTGGAAGGCTATCGCTCTACCAAATGAGCTACTTCCGCATTATTTCAATAAAAGCAAACTACCGCCTTTACTTCTTTCATTCGTGGGAGAGGGTGGACTCGAACCACCGAACTCCGAAGAGGACAGATTTACAGTCTGTTGCAATTGCCGCTATGCGACTCTCCCATCTAATATTGAGCCGATAGAGGGATTCGAACCCCCGACCCGCTGATTACAAATCAGCTGCTCTGGCCAACTGAGCTACATCGGCATCTCTATATTTATCTCGACATTTCAAAATCAAACTCACCTCACACCCAAACGCCCGCAACATTTTCCCGAACTTCACTTCCCTCTGAATGCGTTTGCAAAGATAGAACAATTACAAATTCCCACCAAACTTTCTCACTGTTTTTTTTCTGCCGAAACCGTAAGTCATTCATTTTTACCCCGAAAAATTCCGAACTGTTTCTATATCATTTTCATGAATTGCAGTAAAATCAATAGGGAAAAGCCATCATATCGAAGCAAATCGCTGCTTTTGTTACTGTCAAAGGTCGTAATTCACCCAAATACGACCTTCAACAAAACGGCATTCTGCCAATAATAAGATTGCTCTTCCTCCTTGCTTTTATTCATATATATATTCACCGTACGGACTTCTGACAACAACAGATGTCTTTGCTCCTCTTTCAACACGGCCTATAACCCTTGCCTCTATATTAAAGCTCTTGCTTATTTCCATTACCTCTTCTGCCGTTTTCAAATCCGTATATATTTCCATACGATGTCCCATATTGAAAACCTTATACATCTCTCGCCAATCCGTCTTCGACTGTTGCTGTATCATTTTGAACAAAGGCGGTATAGGAAACAAATTATCTTTCACCACTTTCAAACCTTCATTCAAGAAATGCAAAACTTTCGTTTGGGCTCCGCCGCTGCAATGCACCAAGCCGTCTATTCTGCCTCGGCATTGCTTCAAAACCTCAGCCATTACGGGAGCATAGGTTCTTGTAGGAGAAAGAACCATTTTCCCTGCGTCCATTCCCTCCACTTCCGTTTTGCTTTCAAGCTCCAAGCCGCCGCAATAAACCACCTCTTTCGGCAAAGCATTATCATAACTCTCCGGATAAAGTTTCGCAAGCGAGGAAGCAAAGACATCATGCCTTGCGGAAGTCAAACCATTGCTGCCCATACCGGAATTGTATTCCTTTTCATAAGTTGCCTTACCAAAGGATGCAAGACCTACAATCACATCGCCTGCCTTTATTCTGTCATTGGAGATTATCTTACTTCTTTCAGTTCTCGCCGTTACGGTGCTATCGACAATTATCGTTCTGACCAAATCCCCCACATCGGCAGTTTCACCGCCCGTTGAGCGTATTCCTACACCCAAAGCACGCATTTCTTCCAAAAATTCCTCAGTACCATTGATTATTCTCGAAATAACCTCACCCGGAATCAAATTCTTATTCCTGCCTATTGTCGAACTGAGAAGAATATTGTCGGTTATACCTACACATATCAAGTCATCTATATTCATCACTACGGAATCTATCGCAATACCTTTCCATACCGACAAATCTCCCGTCTTTTTCCAATACATATAAGCCAACGCACTCTTCGTTCCCGCACCGTCTGCATGCATAACAATGCAATGCTCATCGCTGCCTGTCAGCGTATCCGGAACCACTTTGCAAAAAGCCTTTGGAAACAATCCCTTGTCTATATTCTTTATTGCCTCATGCACATCTTCCTTAGAAGCACTCACACCTCTCAGGTTATATTTTTCTTCCTTCATATAATCACCTCTCTTTCTGTTCTTTTCGATTTACCCTGACAAAACGCCGTTTCGTTGTGATTAAAACGGCGTTTCATGAAATTATTTCGGCGTTTTATTTTATCGAAACGCCGTTCTATTTTTCCAAAATACTTTCCAACAACTTACGGATTTCCTCTCCTCGCAAATCTCTCTTGACAATAGTTCCATCAGGAGCAAAAAGCATTATCTGAGGAATACCTTGAATACCGTAAATATCCGTAGGAATTTGCTGAGCGTCTATTATGTGTTCCCAAGGCATGTCATTCTTCTCTATGAATGCCTCCGTTGAAGCTCTCTTATCCCAAACGGCAACACTCAAAACAGTAATCCTGTCTCCGAATTCCTTATAAATATTTCTCACATTTGGGATTTCTCTCTTGCAAGGACCGCACCATGTTGCCCAGAAGTCCACCAAAGTATATTTTCCCTTGCCTACATAATCCGAGAACTTCACTCTCTCACCTTTCAATCCTCCGTTCTCTATCACAAAATCCGTAAACATCTTTCCCTCCGACGTATTTCTCAAAGCCTCAAAAGCCTTATACGCCGTTTGCAGTCCGGGATAGTTTTTCGCTTCGCCCGAGAGCCTGTCATACTGCTTGAAGAAATTTTCCAAAGAATAATAATAGGAAAGCGAAGCAAGCATCCAACCTGCCGCCTCCTTATCCGAAATACGGGACATAGTCTCCTCGGCTGTTTTTTGCAAAGATTTAATCGTTTCTTCATAAAGTGCGTCCTGCTCCTTTTCCTTCTCTGCCTCGGAAACAGCTTTCGCCTTTATCTCCGCTGCCCTTTTCTCATAGCCTTTCCAAGCCTCCTTGGAAGCGGAATTGAACAAAGAAACCTCTTTATTCAGTTCTCCACCTTTGCAAGACATATCCCTCAAATTCAATTCCACCTTACCTTTCTCGCTCACAAAAGCCAATACATCTCTTCCACCATATTCGGCACATGTATAAAGTTTATCATCAGCCTTCAAGGCAAACGAAAACTCCGCATTCTTATTCACCTTTACACTATCGGTTATTTGATTTCCATAAACGATATACACATACCGTCCTACCTGCTCCGGATTTGCCTTTCCCTCTACGCGACAATCCTTTTGTGCAAAACTCAAAAAAGGCATTGCAGCCAATGCCAAACATAAAACTGTTCTATTCATATCTATTGTTTTCTGATTTCATCAAATTCTCGAAGTACTGCCAGAGAACACCCTCCGGCACCGGTGCTTCTATGTATATTTCTTTTTTACTCACAGGGTGAACAAAGCGAAGCTCTCTTGCATGCAAGGAAATGGAGCCATCGCTGTTGCTGCGTGCAAAGCCATATTTCAAATCGCCCTTTATCGGACAGCCTATATTGGCAAGTTGCACTCTTATCTGATGATGTCTGCCCGTTTTCAAGTTTACTTTCAACAGATTGTAATTATCTCCGCGGGCAATAAGCTCATAATCCAATTCGGCATACTTTCCTTTTTTCGTATCCTTGCATACATAAGTCTTGTTACGACTCTCGTTCCTCAAAAGATAATCACGCAACGTTCCTTTCTGCATAGGAGGCATATTACGTACTATTGCCCAATAAGTTTTGCCTATCTCCCCTTGCTTTATCATTGCATTAAGTCGTTCCAAAGCCTTACCCGTCTTTGCCAATATCACAGCTCCGCTCACAGGTCTGTCCAAACGATGAACAACACCGCAAAAGACATTACCGGGCTTGGCATATTTCATCTTCAAATACTCTTTCACTTCCTCCTCCAAGGAAACATCTCCGCTCTTATCCGCATGCACAATCTGCGAAGGACGCTTGTTTATCACCAAAAGGTGATTATCCTCATACAAAACCTGCTTATGCAATGACAAACACTCGTAATCCATTTCCTTATGTATTATGGGAGAAGCTGAAAGCATATCATGCGAAAAACCAATCACAGACTTGCCAAAATGGAAAGCCCGCCCTTTACCTTATCCTCCAAATCCACATGCACACGAGACTCCAAAGGGATAAACAAATCGACTCTCGAACCAAACTTTATGAAACCAAGTTCCGCCCCCTGCTTAACCATTTCTCCCTCCTTGGCATAACAAACAATCCTCCGTGCCAAAGCTCCGGCTATCTGACGGACAACGACCTTCTGACCTTTATCGTTCTCTATGCAAATAGTCGTTCTCTCGTTCAAAGTAGAACTCTTTGGGTGCTTTGCTATAAGATATTTTCCGCTATGGTAATTCGTATAAATTATCTTGCCGCTTATCGGATAACGATTGACGTGTACATTATTCGGAGACATGAAAGTAGAAATCTGAATACAGTCCTGCTTCAACACCTCCGGCTCATAAACTTTCTCTACCACCACTATTGTACCGTCCGCAGAGCCAATCACCTGATTGGGATTATGCACCAACTCTCTCTTAGGAATACGGAAGAACCTTATCACTATACCTGCCAAAAGCCATACAAAAGCTATGAGAACGTACCAATAAATCTGCCAATAACGAACAAAATAAACAAGAACGGAAGTTATGATGATTGCCAATACTATGGCAATCGCGCTAATCTTATAACCCTCTCTATGTATATACATCTTATTATGTTTTTCAATTCAACAAAGCCGGAAATCGAGAACTTAGAAACTGCACAATGCTAAGCACTACCCACATCGCGGGTAACACCAACAACAAAATATCAAACCTATCCAATATTCCCCCATGCCCCGGCAATATATTTCCGCTGTCCTTCACCCCCATCTGCCTCTTGAACATCGATTCTATAAGGTCTCCGAATGTTCCGACAACAGTTGTTACCACTGCCATCAGCAACCATATATATATGTTTCCACCAAAAAAGTGCCACATAAGAGTACCTGCCAAAACCGTAGCGGCAAATCCGCCGAAGAAACCTTCCCAACTCTTCTTTGGAGAGTGTCGCTCAAACAATCTTCTCTTGCCGAACTTGCAACCGACAAGGTAAGCAAAGGTATCATTGCACCATGCGAATATGAAAATGCTCAAAAGAACATTGCAATCAAAATAATCATGCATTCCGAAAAGCAGATTACTTAAAGACAAAGGCAAAGCGATATAAGCAATGGCTGTAAGAGAATATGCCATGGAAGTAAAAGGCTTTGCAGTCTTCTCATACAAAGCCGAAATTGCCAAGGCAATAATGCAAAACAGACTTGCGAACACGGCAAGCACCGAATAATCACAGCCGAAAGCGTAGGAAACGAAAGCAAGATAGAAAAATACGGAGACTGAATAAATCATTGGAGCATTCAAACTTATTTCCGCCTTACTGCTCACGGCAATAAATTCCCTCAACGCCAATATCATTATTATACCGAAATAAACAGCTGCCACATATCGGTTGATACATACCGCCGCTATTACACTCAAAACATATATTGCCCCTGTTATCGTTCTCTTGGTCAAATCCTTCATCTTGTCAGTCCGCTATAACAAATACATACAATTCTCTGATTTCTTCCTCTATCAAATCGCCGGATTTTATGTTCAGCACCCATTGCGGAGGTGTCTCCGGCATATTTTCAAGCGTCATTTTGTAATTCTCCTGTATCTGAGATTCGAAAGCAATAAGCACCATTATCGGCGTAAAATGTCGCAAATGAGTACCGGCTCCCTGCGTTGAACTTATTATTATGCTGCCTGTCCGAGCTATAATGGATTGACAAAGTCCTATTCCGACTGTTGTATCCTCATCATCAATAAAAGTCTTCAATCCGAACTTGGCAAGATATGATTGAAGGCTCGGAGAAAATGAAACAACCTTATTCCACTTGCGATAAGCCACCAAATTACGCAGATTATTTATAAACTCATTTTCGTCTGCACAATAAACAAACTTACCTTTGCCCTTTACGAACTTTTCGGCAAATACCATAAGCGGTTCATCTGGCAAAGGACAATACATCTCCGGATAATTCATCGTGCTAAAAGCAGCTTTTCCTTCTCTTTCAAGCAGAGCCGCTCTCAACAGTTTCAAAACTTTTTCCTTTCCGGAACTGCCTTTCATTTGCTATTCGTCCTCCTTGGTATTTTCTTTTGAAGAAACATCTTCGGCTTTCTCGAGCTCATCACTCCAAGGACGCTTTCCGTAAATTTTTTCCACGTCCTCTCTGAATATGACTTCTCTTTCTATAAGTATAGCCGCCAAAGCGTCCAACTTCTCTCTGTTCTCCGACAATATTGACTTGGCTTTTGCATACGCTTGCTCAACCATTCCATGTATTCTTTCATCGATTTTCTCCGCCGTCTTCTCACTGAACGGTTTCTGGAAGCCGTATTCGCTCTGCCCCGTCGAGTCGTAGAAACTCAAATTACCGATTTCCTTATCCAAACCGTAATAAACAACCATTGCATAAGCCTGTTTGGTTACTCTTTCCAAATCGTTCAATGCACCGGTGGAAACCTCTCCGAATACCAACTCTTCTGCCGCACGTCCTCCGAGCAAAGAAACCATTTGATCCATCAACTGAGCCGTGGTTGTAATCTGTCGTTCCTCCGGAAGATACCATGCAGCACCCAAAGCAGAACCTCGCGGCACTATTGTAACCTTTACCAAAGGGTTTGCATGCTCCAAAAGCCAACTGACAGAAGCATGACCCGCTTCATGATAAGCAATGGTACGTTTTTCCTTAGGCTTGATTATTTTTGTCTTCTTTTCCAATCCGCCTATAATCCTATCCACAGCATCAAGGAAGTCCTGCTTACCGATAATCTTCTTATCGTTTCTCGCAGCTATCAACGCAGCTTCATTACATAAGTTGGCAATATCCGCACCTGAAAAACCCGGCGTTTGTTTCGCAAGGAAATCTATATCCACCTCCTTATCATCGTATTTAAGGTTCTTCGTATGCACCTTGAATATGGCTTTTCTTTCCTCCACATCGGGCAATTCCACATGTATCTGCCTGTCGAACCTGCCGGCACGCAGCAATGCTTTATCCAATATGTCAGCCCTGTTCGTGGCAGCAAGTATTATCACACCCGCATTTGTTCCGAAGCCGTCCATCTCGGTCAAGAGTTGGTTCAATGTATTCTCTCTCTCATCATTTGAGCCGGAAGCCAAATTCTTTCCCCTTGCCCTGCCTATTGCATCAATCTCGTCTATAAAGATTATGCACGGAGCCTTCTCCTTTGCAGTCTTGAACAAATCCCTTACGCGGGAAGCCCCCACTCCGACAAACATCTCCACGAAATCACTGCCCGAAAGCGAAAAGAACGGCACCTTTGCTTCACCCGCAACAGCCTTTGCCAACAAGGTTTTTCCCGTTCCCGGAGGACCTACAAGCAAAGCCCCCTTGGGAATCTTACCTCCCAACTGCGTATATTTCGATGGATTTCTGAGAAAGTCCACAATCTCTTTCACCTCCACTTTTGCACCTTCCAAACCTGCAACATCGGCAAAAGTAACCTTCACATCATTATCCTTATCATAAAGTCTCGCCTTGCTTTTGCCCACATTGAATATACCGCCGCCCATTCCTCCTCCGGAAGAACCGCTTCTCATCATTCTGAAAAAGACAATCCATATAACAAGCATAAGAATCATGGAAAAGAAAAACATGGAATTTTCACCGAAAAAGCTCTTCCTCGTTTCGCTTTCCACATTTATCCTGAGCTTGGCAATGATTTCCTGCTTTTTCAACTCACTTTCAACCCCCACCGTATCCTTTGCAATCCATTGGTTCTCCACCGTTTTAAGCTGTTCGCGGAAATCATCGTAATTGACGAACTTATAAACATAGAAACCTTTGCCCGTATCGGAAGCATTCGAGAAAATACCCTGTTTTTGTCTCAAATCCTTGTAATCACTGTCATTTTTGATTTTGTCCGCCTTGATATAAACCTCCGCAAACTCCTTATTGACAACGTTTATCTTGGAATAATCCTTATCGACCAGCACTTTTTGAAGTCTGTCCCACTTTATATCCTTGCTTATCGAGTTTCCCCCATCACCGGTGAACCATACCAAACCCAAAGTAAGAATAACCAAAAAGTAAATCCAATATAAATTGAACTTGAACTTACCTCCGCCCAAGGGTTTTCCCCCTTTATTATTTTGTTTGCCTGTCATACTACTCCTCATCCTCGAAATGAACTTGTTTAACATCTTTCCACATTGACTCTATGTTGTAGAACTCTCTCGTTTCAGCCAAGAAAATATGTATTACAACGTCAAAGTAATCCAACAACACCCATTGACAATTCTGCAAGCCCTCCACACGGCGGGGACTTATGCCTGTCATTTCTCTGACCTGTTTTTCAACCTCATCAGCCAAAGCATCGACATGAGAGGGAGAATTTGCGGTGCAGAGAACATAGCATTCAAACAACGAACCCTCCACTTGGTCAAAATCAATCAATGTTATCTGTCTGCCTTTCTTGGACTTTATGGCTTCGATGGCTATTTTGGAAAGCACTTCCGCTTCTTTCTTCTGTTTTGTCATCAGTCTATATTGTGAATTTCCTTGCAAAGGTACAAATATATACGGTATATCATAGCAAAAACCTCACAATTTGTTCACCGACCAAGCAAAGCAAGCCTCGTAAATCATAGAAGAAATCGAAGTTCTATGGCATTTATCGTTTCTATTGTTTCAGGAAATTGCAGGAAATCCCCGCAAGAAAATGTTAAAAGTGAATTGTGAATAAAATTTTATCCTTTACAGCCTCACAAATCCTCCGAGAAAGGAATTGTAAGACCGATAAAAATTCAAACCTTAAAATTACCCCCCCGAAAATTAAAATCCCAAATAATTACAATAGGAAAGGAATAGAGGGCTTGGGTTTTAACAAGTCTGTCAATCAGGATTTTGTCATTTTGTGCGGAGCTTGTATTTTTGCAAACTGTTAAAAGGTATAATTTATTCAATAACAACAAAAATAAGGATTGAGATTATGAAGAAAGCGATTTCAGCTATGGCATTATTCTTATGCCTGTCATCAGCAGTTATGGCACAAACGCCACAGCCACCTGTTCCAATGCAGAGTTCGTTCAATTCTGCAGACCAAACGGATAAAAACAACTCTGTCAGAGGTCCTATTGCCCCTGCAACATTATTGTTGTTGGGTTTGGCAGGAGGCTTTGCCGGAGTAAAGATTTATCGTAACAGCAAAAAGGAGGAGG